>Ga0228632_1000001_pt1 | contig 116375 bp, 114 predicted proteins | sample 40DmetaG_FD_183174 | JGI IMG/M metagenome (GOLD analysis project Ga0228632, IMG submission 183174) | Seawater microbial communities from Monterey Bay, California, United States - 40D | ecosystem: Environmental > Aquatic > Marine > Coastal | place: USA: California | collected 2016-11-04
AATATGGTTTAACTGGTGCTAGTGCAATGACCTTGACTGCATGTAGCACAGGCATCTATAGTGTTATATGGGCGGCCATGATGATTGAAATGGGTATGGTAGATAATGTAATAGCAGGTTCTGTAGATAAAACTATACACCCAGATGCATTCAAACAGATGGGAAAACTCAGAGCCTTATCAACCAAATATAATGATACACCAGAAAAAGCATCAAGACCTTATGATACTCAACGTGATGGATTAGTATTAAGTGAAGGCGGTGCGTTATTCTTATTGAGTAAACATAAGACGGACAATACAATATGCGAGATTGATGGTTATGCTATCAATAATGATGCCTATCAAACTGTTGCTCCTCATCCTGACGGCAAGGTTGTACAAGAATGCATGAAAGATGCTTTAAAAGACACAACACCTAGTCTTATTAATGTACACGGAACATCAACACCTATGGGAGATTATGCGGAACTAGATGCTATCAATAGATTAGGATTACAGGATGTACCCATAGTTGCTAACAAATCACAGTTAGGACACTGTATGGGCGCCGCTGGTTCTGTAGAACTTGCTATGTCTATTATGTCTCTAAAACACGCTATTATACCGCCTACGGTGAACGTAGAAGCGTTTGAAGAAGGTTATAGTCCAAACATACGTAGTAAGTCAGAACGTGCAGAAATAACCTCTGTATTGTGCAATTCTTTCGGTTTTGGTGGCACAAATGCTAGTATTTTGATAAAATAATTAGTTTTTTATCTCTCAAAAGGTTGACAGGTTGTAAATCTGTAGTATAATATAAGTATATTAACAATAAAGAGAGACCAAATGATAACACTAAAATCGCTAAAAAATGACTATATAGTAAACATTAGACCTGTTGATGCTCCAGCTGGAGAAGTTGACCAATTATCAGTGTTTGCTTATGATAGTGACCATGCTAAAGATATCATACAAAAGATATTGGACAGAGGTGTTAGAGTCCCTATGTTAGGAAAAGATGTAGAATATATGGTGGAAAGTGTATATGTTCCTGGTTCAGATGAATATGCTACTAAGCCGGTAGAGCATAATAGACCTTCTGCTCATATTGGGAGTGCTTACATTGTCTAGTCTATCAAATGTGTCATTGCCAGTTAAATACGTAAAAGGCAATAGGGATGGTAAATATCATAAGATTACTACAAGTGATATGGATTATTACACTAAGTTTGCTTTAACCAGGGAACAACTAATTAAAGAACGTAATGCGATTAATGAAGTATTGAAAACTTGACAATACAGCGAATCGTGTTAATATGTATACATAATGAAAGATAAAGGTAACGTTCACATGCAAGTATCAAATCAGAAAACAGTTGATGAAATAGTAGATGATGTATTGAAAGATGCAGGCATTGAAGTAGATGAAAATTCAGAAGAACCCGTAGTATTCGAATACACTGACCGAGAAGTAAAAGAAATGATTGTCGGCGGTCGAGTACGTATGCTTATCAAACATCCGTTCTTTGGTACACTTGCTACACGATTAAAACTAGTTGAGGCAGAATGGTGCCCAACAGCCGCAGTTGATGGCAAACATTTTTATTATAACTGTGATTTTTTCAGAACTCTAACACCGGAAGAGATTGACTTTGTAGTAGGTCATGAGGTTCTTCACTGTGTATATGACCATTGTGGTGAGGGCGGTCGTCTATTCGATTTTGAAGAGGAGGATCGTGATGCTCAACTTTGGAATGTAGCCGCTGACTATAAAGTTAATCAAGGTTGTGTTGAAAGTAGAATTGGTGTTATGCCAAAATCTGCACTATTCGATCCTAAGTATCATGGTAAATACACTGAGGAAATTTATCAACATCTGAAACAAACAGGTCAAGGTGAAGACAAAAAAACACTTGACCAACATATCATGGGTAATGGCAATGATGAAACAGGTGGCACAGGTGGTAACGATCCTACAGGACGTAAAGCGCCTATCAAAATTTCTAAACAGGAAGCAAAACAACTTAAAGACCAAATGAAACAGGCTGTTATTCAAGCGGCTCAAACTGCTGGTGCTGGTAATATGCCTGGTGATATCAAAAGACTTGTTAAGTCTATGACAGAACCTAAAATGGATTGGCGACAGTTACTTAATACATCTATTTTAAGTTTACTTAAATCAGATTTTACATGGATGCGTCAATCAAGGAAATCTAGGTCTATGGGTGTTTATCTTCCAGGTCAAGACAATGATACTATGGTTGACTTAGGTATCGGACTTGATGTTTCAGGTTCTATTGATAATAAAATGTTAGCTGACTTCATGGGTGAAGTTGGAGGCATCATGCAACAGTTTCAGGACTTTAGACTTAGAGTTTGGACTTTCGATACTGAGGTTAATGAATTTTCATTCAAGGAGTTTACTCCGATGAACCAAGAAGAAATCAAAGATTATGAAATCGTTGGTGGAGGTGGTACTGATTTTGAATGTAACTTTAACTTCATGGAACAAAACGATATCAATCCTGATAAGTTTGTAATGTTTACTGATGGATACCCATTTGGTAGTTGGGGTAATCCAAATTACTGTGATACACTATTTGTAATTCATGGCAGTGACTCAATCGTCCCACCGTTCGGTGAACACGCTTACTACCACAAAGAAGCCGCATAAATACTAGGGAGTATAAAACTCCCTTTTCATACGAGAATAAATATCATTAATGAGCGATACCTTACTACTAAATGCGGACTACAAACCTTTATGCCTCTCGCCACTTTCTACTTTAACATGGCAAGAAAGTATTAAACTCATTTGGTTGGATAAAATTAATGTATTAGAATGGCATGATGATTGGGAAGTACATTCGCCTAGTCATACTATGAAAGTTCCTGCCGTAATTGCAGTACGTGAATATGTATCCCAAGATAGAGAAGGTATAAACTTTTCACGTAAAAATGTATTCATACGTGACCATTACACTTGTCAATATTGTTTGGATTCTTTTAATCATAAAGACTTGACTTTGGACCATGTTAAACCTAGATCCAAAGGTGGTAAGTCTGGTTGGGAAAATATGGTGACGGCATGTAAAAAATGTAATACAACTAAAGGCTCACGTACTGATATTAAGCCAGTCAAAACACCAATCAAACCAAATTTCTTTAGTTTAATGGCTCAAAAGAATTTTACAATGAAAGTCAGGCACCAGGTTTGGCTCAGATATCTGGATTGGCCGGAAGAATACGTGAAAATTATAGCATAATTTCAAATAAAGTATTGACTTCGTTCCCTCAATTTGTTATAATAGTAGTTGAATAATTAAGTTATTCTATTATATATAATAATCTAATGTCAAAGGAGTATACAACAATGACAGAAGCAAACAAAAATCCAGAGGAAGTTCAATCAGAACAACCTTCGGTAACAGTAAATGACTTGGTTAATATTTACAATATTATTGACTTAGCATCAAAGCGTGGCGCTTTTCAAGCCGCGGAATTATCATCAGTTGGAGCAATCGCCAACAAAGTGAAGGCATTCGTTGACCATGTCCAAGCACAACAAAAAGCGGCGGCGGACGCGGCTGGTGAGGCGGCAGGAGAACAACCTGCTGAAACTACGGGCGAAGGTTCGGCTAGTTAAATGGCAATTACTAAACACATTGGTAGACATAAAGGCACAGGTCAACGCCTAAGTGTAGTCTTTATGCAAATACCAGAAGACAAGGAACATGCTCTAGTAGTTTACTCGGACATGTTGCAAGACAAATTCCATGATGATTTTATGGCGGCTATCGTATCGCCAGAAGGCCAAGCGGCAAATTCATTGCATGAGGCACTTCAACGTAAAACATTTTGGAATGGGGAAACAATGTTAGAATCACTACATACCAGAGGTCACTTGAAAAAGGTACCAGTGGATGCAGTGATAATGCAACCAACTCCGCAAAAGCAAATTCCATTAGGAGATATTCTCGAACAAATGGAAAGGATTGCCGATGGTGCTGAAAGACCAGCAGAAGATGTTGGCGAAATGCCAGGCGAAAGGATTGATGAACAAGTTGCACTAAATAGTGAACAAGATAACAAATCAATCGCACAAAATCTTTTACAGCAGGCTATTCTATTAGAAAATGAAGCTGAAAAGAAACGTGCAGAGGCAGTTAGATATGATCCAACTCTGGCACAAAAGGCGGCAGAAGCCCCTAAACGTGGTAGAGGTAGACCAAAAGGTACTACTAAGGAAGCTATCGCGGCAAAAACAACCTCAGCGGAGATGTAAAACTATGAGTAAGCGTAGTGAAATATTAGATGCAATTACACGTGAACGTGAAAAGCATACAGATATGCCAGGTTCAGAATTAGATATTAAGAACAAACCCAATGATTGGGTTGCAATAGCTTCTTACTATCTTGTACAGAACACCCGGAGAGCCACTATGCTTACTCCACCAACAGCGGATGATTATAAAGAAAACCTCATTAAAGCAGGTGCAGTAATCTTAGCCGCAATAGAGCATATTGATTCTATGAAAGACAAGGACGAATTATCATAATGGAATTTGATAGAGAAGGAGAATTCGACCGAGTAATGGAAGAGATATTTCCAGTAAGTATTCCTTCAGCTTTTGTTAAAAGCATAAGTGTTAAACTAGCGAACGGTCAGCATGTCGTCCTCAAAGGCGATGAGTTACTAAATCCTTTACCTGTTGCTAATGATTTTAGTTGGGATAGACTTGTAGAGCAATTCGATGCAATAGAAGATATCCAAGTATTCATTGATATGCCTGCTATTAGGCAAAACGTAGTAATGAATGTGAAAAAGATACTAAATAATCATTTCATAGAGTACTTAGAAACTAAGTCCAATAAGAAACAGGAGAAGGATGATGGCGACTAATATGATTCTCGCCGCTGATAGTTACGGTGGCATTGGTTATAACAACGATTTACCTTGGGCTAAAATCAAACGAGACTTGAAATGGTTTTCGGAACATACTACAGATAATGTAGTTGTTATGGGTTCAAATACATGGAAAAGTTTAGGCAAAATAGCCCCACTTAAGAATAGAATTAATTACGTAATAACATCTAAGAGTATGGATGAATTCACAGGTGCCCATGATTTATATGACCATACAGAATATTCATTAGAAAATATTGTTACTGCAATTCAATCAAGACACCCTAGTAAAGAAATATTCATCATTGGTGGTAAACACTTATACGATGATGCTTATAAATTTTGTGATAAGATTTATTTGACAAGGATAGATGGTGTTCATTCAGTGGATACTACATGTGATATAACAACTTATTTAAAAGATTATACACAATTAACAGCAAGTAAAGAATTAAACCCACACCCGGAACCCCATTGTACATTTGAAGTGTGGCAGAGAATTGAATAGCTTTAATAATCTTTTCGATGGTGATAAAGAACCAGAAACAACTTTTAAACAATGTTCCAAATGCAATGAGATATTGGAATCTGACAATTTTAGTTGGGGAATAAACTTTGGTATACGAAAACAAAGACATGAATGTAAAAAATGCGAAAAGCATTTACAAACAGTCAGAGCCAGACTTAGAAAACAACACGTAAGACCTGCTAAAGATTTTTGTTGTCCTATATGTTTAAAGAACGAACAAGAGTTACAAGGGATAGGCGGAAAGAATCGCAGTGTTTGGTGTGTAGACCATGACCATGATACAGATGAATTCAAAGGTTGGCTATGTCATAAATGTAACAGAACACTTGGTGGATTTTATGACGATATCGATATGTTAAAACGGGCTGTTGTATATGTTGAAAGAGTAAATAGAAAAAGTAAAATGAGGAATAAGAATGTCTAATTGGAGTGAAGAAGAATATTTAGAACTGCTATACTATGTTATCAACCAAGGAGAACTAAGAGACCAAGAAAGAACTGGTACCGGAACTCGTAGTAAGTTTTTTTCACATTTAAACTTTGAATTAGAAGCTGGATATCCCCTACTAACTACAAAGAAAGTAAACTTTAAAGCAGTACTCAGTGAACTACTTTGGTTCTTAGAAGGTTCCAGTGATGAACGTAGACTAGCAGAAATTCATTATGGTAAACCTAGAGAAGAACTTATAGACAAGAATACTATCTGGACTGCTAATGCAGATAATCAAGGCAAAGACTTAGGCTTTACTAACACTGATACAGAAAAGAACTTAGGACCCGTATATGGCGTCCAATGGCGCTCATACAACGGTGCTAGACGTAGAGTTGACCAGATAGCTGAACTAATAAAAGGTATTAAAGAGAATCCACAATCACGTAGGCATATTCTTAATGCATGGAATCCAAGTGATATAGATATGATGGCTTTACCTCCATGTCATACTATGGCACAGTTTTATGTATCCAATGATAATAGATTACATTGTAACATGTACCAACGTAGTGCAGATTTATTCTTAGGAGTTCCATTTAACATTGCATCATATTCTTTATTAACATATATGATTGCACATGTATGCAAACTAGGTGTAGGTGAACTGAATCATATCTTTGGTGATGTGCATGTATATGTCAATCATAGTGATGCAATCAAAACACAATTAGGTAGAACTGCTAAACCATACCCTAAATTAAAAATCAACAGAACTGTAGAATCAATAGATGATTTTAAAATGGAAGACTTTGAACTTGTTGGTTATGACCCGGAACCGTTTATAAAAGCACCAATGGCTGTTTAAAAAGGTATAGTATTTTCCCAAGGTAATCTTTTTGATTTATCTATTTTAGGTTTAGGTAAACAAAACACTAAATGGGTTCTTAGTATTTTACTTGCATTTATGGCTGTGTGTACTTTAGTTGTATCAACTTTATATACACCACCATATGGTATTCTACATACTTTATCATCTATAACCATAAAGCAATCATCATGTGTTACTAGAGGAATATGCAATCTAGGCGTCTTATCTTTATGATAAGTTAAGCATGTCTTCATACCTAACATCATAAATCTACCTCTCAGGACTCCATATTTCTCGTTTAACGCATTAACTACTTCCCCTATGTAAGTATCTTTCCATAGGTCACATAGTAAATCAAACTGTTCCTCTTGTAATATTACGTCACGCACTTTAGGACCAGAGTTTTCATAATCTTTCTCAGGAAAATAATCATCCCAATCATATATCAAACTACCACAACTATCTAATAGTTGCTTCTCCCCTTTAATGCCTTCTCTGCATTGAACTGCTATTTGTTTTTCGTTATCGATAAGTTTCTGTTCTATTCCTAATCCTTTAAACTCACCTAAAAGTCTTTTGTAATTAAAATCTATATCTAATTTTTCTACACTCATTCGAAATCCTCATACTTCTTGTCATGTTCTTGCAATGCATAAGACAGGCATAATCTATTAATATACCCATCCCTTTCAAAGTGGTTGTGTTCTTCCTTGTTGCTTATGCCAAATATAACACTATCACTTGGTTCTATCTCTAGTTTTTTGCATAACTCAACTTGCTTATCTCTGTATTTATTACACATATAGTCAGGACTGAACGCTTTCATTAATTCTGAATGTATTTTCATTCCTGCCATTTGTGTATAGTAATGTTCATTCTGTAACTGCAATGGTGTCTGTTCACGTAATTTCTTATATAGAATGCCTGTACGCAGGCCGCCAGTTGAAAATGTTTTACTAAAGCTAAAAGCTACATGTGTAATACAATCGTAGCTTAAATCCAAGGCCTCGACTTCTGAGACACCAAACAAGCAACAGTCTATAAAAACTTCACAATTTTTCTTCTCGCATATACGCATAATCTTACTCCAATCATGGTGTACATTTCCTGTAGCACTAAATGGATAGCTTATGATAATAAACATATTTTCTTCTATATCTGAGAAAGATTCTAATACAGGTATTCCTAAGTCCTTATGATACGTGTACTCACCTCTGAATACGTTTAAGTCTACTGCATTTTCATAGAAGTCTGTGAATGCATCAGTAATACCATTGGTTACTAATCGTATAGGAAACTTATCTAACCCTTTTATCTTAAACTTTTTACTAGAATGTATCCACTTGTCATATTGTTCTATGAATGCCATTTGGTCATGTAGTATTGAAAAGTCATAAGAGTCATTAAAGATATTAACTGAACTTCCTACTTTAATAACATCTTCATCTACAATAGCTTTTGCTTTACGAATAGCCTGTTGTCTATTCTCACAATGTCTTGTAAATAAATCTATCTTATCCAATCTTTTCATTAGGGTATATCCTGACCATTGAGCCTGGTGCACGTTTAGGTATCTTGCTATCCGCACTTGATACGCAACTCTCACTGATACATACTTTAGGTGCGTCAAACAACTTGAACCCACTCTCTACATATCCTAGAGGCTCATCCGAACAACTGTATGAACGCTTGATAGAGCCATCAGGTTCTCTAATAATAATACCTTTAAACCCACTCGTACAATCCCAACCTTTGAACTTATTAAAGTTAAAAGCATTGAAACGTTCTGCTTGGTCCATGTACCATTTCTTTCCCTTGCTGTCTTCAAACTCTACTTGCATAATTGGTGGGACACCTTTATCATCACCATTCATTATGTCTTGGTTCCACATAGTTTTCTTTGGCTTAGGTCTTATAATCTTTTTGCCTGTTGTCTTTTGTAAATCATCTGTGTATGCACGTTGAGGCATACCATTCTGCATAATTTCTAATTGCTTCTCTGTATATCCCTTTACAACGAAAGACGCTGTAGGGTCACTCTGTGGCTTTAGAGTAACGTTTATACCACGATTATGAAAGTACAATGCATTCTCCCAATCAACGTCAAATCTATCTGGTACTAAAACCATATTGATTGTTACTTGTACATCATATTCCATGCATAACAATAGTTTATCTGCAAACTCTACTTTGTCCGCAAACTCTCTATGAAATGATGCAGTAATACTGGCACGGTGTACTTTGCCTACAATCTCGCAATACTTTTTAAACCAATCCATTTTACGAGATATATTTGAGGTCATGTGTACACTAGTATAATTACAGTTAGGAACGTCATTAGCCAGATGCTCCAACATGTCAAGGTATCCTGGATGGAATGTAGGCTCACCTCCACTTAAACTAAAGTGAAAACTATTAAATCCATTAGCACGTGCTTGTCTCTTTATTTCATCAATAGTTGCTAAACACAATTCTGTAGGTCTATGGTCTTTTCTATCTGACCTAGCATAAGGCCAACAATAACTACACTTGTAGTTACAGAAACGACCTAGTAACCAAGATACTGAAAACAAATCTCTATATAATAGAGTACGTTGTCCTACTTTGACAATATCATCAAATGGTATCTGAGTAAAGTCATATTGTGACCACTTGAGAGAGTCTTTATCTATATTATCCATATTAAACCTTATATTTCTTCATTGCATTATACAACTCTGGTAATTGTTTTTCCATGTTTTCGTTTCTGATTCCATCAAGTTTTTCATTGTATTGCCAGAACTTCTTATTATTTTCTTCTGTGAACCAATCTTCATCATACATGAACTTAATATTATTATCAAGTAATTGGTCCATCTTCATTATAGCCCACTCTTTATTTGCAGGCTTAATCATTCCCATTGCCATAGGGTTCTTCTTAGCAAGTGAATGATAGTCAATGTTATTTACTATTTCTGTTTTGAACTCTGTTCTAAATTCTTCCCATTTGTCTCGTACTTGGTCTTTTACTTCTAATGGTAGAAATCTTGTTGCTAATTCATGTGGTCTATGTATTGGGTGTGCGTTAATAAATGGCTTAGGATTATTCTTTAACATAGGAGATATAACTGCAAAGTCTTGTTCTATCTTCCACTTTAAGAAATCTGTAAAATGAAAAGCATTCAGGGCACCAATAGTAAATGCTATCCAGGCTCTGAAATTCATTTTCTCTAATCCAACTTCATCTAGCCTCTTTAAATTCTTTTCCATCAGTTTTGATTTAAGTGGGTTACGTACATATTCTAATGTCTCCCCTATTCCGTCCATTGATATACCAAACTGAACTTGCTTAAATTGTTTCCATAACTCTAATGCTCTAGGCTGAATGTTAGTTAAGTTAGTATTGTATTCAAGTGTCATTTCTTTTGCTTTATCTACTTCAACACAATACTTTAAGAAATCATAATGTTCTTCAATGATAAGAGGTTCACCACCAACTAGATATACATGTTGCATACCTGATACATTTTCTTTTAGGTTCTCCCAGAAATGGTCTTTCTTAACCCAATCATAATCGTGTGCAACAAATCTGCCTTTATTGTTTTTGTACATTTCAACAATACCATGAGTATCTTTAAACTTATTTGTACCCCACATCTTAACATAATCATCATACCAAGAACTACTATCCATAGGAGAACACATGCGACATTTAAGATTACAGAAGTTACCCAATCTAATATCATAGTAAGTCTGTTTAATATGATTTAAATCAATCTTGCCATCTTCTGAGGTATGTGTTTGTGCTTGTTCTAATGTTATATGTTGAGCAAATCTTTCACCATCATTGATACGTCTGGACTTCATGCCTGCTTTTTCTTCACGTAAACATCTAATGCATTCTGCATGCCATTTGCCTTCAAGCATTGTCTTACGAATATCTTTTGCAAGAGGAGAATTGATTGCATCTGTAATCTTATCTTGTTTAAGATTATAATTTTCACCATTCTCTTTTTTATATATACCTCTTGTAGGCCCTTGATTGGCATGACAACAAACACGCAAATCGCCATTGGCACGTGTTGATATGTTTATCCAAGGTAAGATACAAAATGTATCAGACATGATGAACGCTCGTTTGTTTTTCTTCGTTATCTTTCATTTCTGTGTCCTCATAATTCTTCTTGCTATTGCCTCTAAAGTCTAAATCTTTGCCACATGTTTTACCACATATGAATAGACGTTTGCTCTCGTTACGCCAGCTATCAACTAGGTCTTTTGCATAGTATTCTGTATTAAGTATATCAAAAATTGAGTGCTTTGACAAGTCATTAAAGTCTTTTCCGTACTTATTTTCTAACTCAATTCTGTCATCTATTCTTTTCTGCGTACCTTTATCTTCGCCTACTGTACTATAGTAATGCCCCTGCCAACAACATGGCCACACTTTGCCTTTATAATCTACAAAGATACTTTTATCTCTAGCTGTTTGACAATCAATTTGTGTTGTCTTTACATAGTTATCAAATGTCTTATGTTCTTTTAGTATTGCTTCAAAATTCTTTGTAGTATTAGATGCATCTGTTTTCTTTGGTGCTTCTAATACTGTTTCTTTTTGCATTGGGTCTTTCTTCTGGTGTTGCTTTGATACAAACTTAATCGTTGTTTTCTTTTCTATTGACTCATCTTCTCTAGGAGTATCTGGATCTGCACTATAATCTTTAGGTATTACATAACGATTTGATTTTTTATATCTAAATTTTATAAAACCCATTTCATCTGCTAACTGTCTTGCTTCTTCAATCTGATGTTCATTGTGTGCAAATGCAATATAATCCCATCTAGCAAATCCTCCTGCTCCTATAAATGCTTTCGCATTACGCATGATAATATCCCATTTAGTGTTAACTCTGTATAAGTGATTAGTATCTTCTAATCCATCAATAGCAAAAATAACTTTATCTTGTTTACGCATCATCTTAGCAAGTTTAACCCACCACTCTGCTGGATGCACCCCACCATTTGTACTAAGCGTTACTTGTGGAACACCAGCATCAATGTACATCTTAATAACCTCTTGTAAGTGAGGATACATAATTGGATCACCAAAGTTGCCATTGATAAAAACATGATTAGGCAAGAAAGGTTTCATTTCTTCTAGCATATTATAAAGCAACTGCGGATCTGTATCAACCAATTGCAAATCATCACGTTTCTTTAACACAACTCCGTCATGGTCTAGTCCTGTGGTTCTCGCACACATAGGACAAAGGGCATTACATCTTGAGGTTAACTCTAGGTGTAACACACCAACATCAAACTTAATATATTTTAGTTCTTTTTGCTTCGCCATTTTAAAAATAACTCTTCCGGATATCCATACGCATGATTAATTTCTTCTAGTTTCATTCCCCTAGTAGGAGACCCATCCCAATCTGCACTATGCAATCTAAGATGTTTGTTTTTCTCGCACATTTTATTGACTACATCTTTGTAGCCTGCTCTACGTTCTTCGTATGATAGCAACCATGTTGTATATCTTGTAGTAATATAATTACTACTCCACACCACACTGTCATATCCTTCTTCGTGTGGTTTAATTCTATCTATAAGAGGCTGTGCATTTCTACATAAATCAGCAACACCATATGTGATGTTAGGATTATGTTTTACCTTTTCATGCATTGCGTAGAAGTCTTCCATCGTATCAAATATTCTTAGAATACTTTTCTGATATGCCTCTTTTGCCTTTTCTCTTTCACTATCCCAGTTAGGAGCTTCAAAGTTAAAGTCTTCGTATATTGATATCAACGCTTTATCAGTTTTATACCATTCGTCATGCAAGTAATCTAAGTATTGATTAAAGTCTTGCGGATCCCATTCATTGTGCATCCACTTTCTTGCTTCTAAACTGTTTGCTGATATATCAAAGTAATTAATCCCTACAGTCTCTACATCAGTATCAGGGTTCCAACCATTTAAGAATGCAAATGTTTTAAATCCTGCGGCTACGCTATAGATATTCTTTAGTGGAAACTTTCTAGGAACAAAGTATACATCATTAACTGATTCTGTATTCATAACCCATATAGCATCTGGTGAGCGTTTAACTGTGTAACTCTGATATTGTAAGAATTCTTTTTTGCTATCTCCTAGGTTGCTTTCCTCTGGTTTAAACTCTGCACATCCTTCTCTAAAGAATTTTTTGAACTCTTCCTGTTCCTCTTTAATCTCTGGATACAAGTATGTCTTAGTCTTACGTGCCTGTTCATCAAAGTTTCTTACTGGTAGTCCTGCCTCTAAACTCTTTGCAATTAAGTTCCAACCAAAGCCTGTTCTGTTAATTGTCTCTTGTGCGGGCCCCGGTGCCAAATATTTAGGTGTATGACCGTCGTGGAAGTTTTCCATGCTACGAATAGCTTGTCTAACTTCGTGTTGTTTAACTCCAAAGTCCCCAAACGCTGGTCTACCCATAGCTTTCCACATAGGATAATTGATAACAAAGCATTGTTCGTGTAATCTAAACCATCGGTCTTTGTGTTGTTCGTCAAGAATATGTCCCATCAATAGGAATTTATTTGCCTTTGCATCTTCTAACCAATCATAGTTACAATACTCTCTGAATAAACTATATCCATGCTCCAATGGTTGCCACGTGTCATATAGTATATTACCATATGCCTGAACTACTAGAAGGACAATATCTTCTTCGTTTGGATCGTTGGCTAAGTCTGCTAATATCTTATCAACTGAATCTTCTTCGTAAATCTTATGTCGATAATGACTATAATTATTTCTAAGAAAATTGTAAGTAATTTGTCTATTATAGTTTGATACTTCTTCATCGCCAATAGTTTTAGATGTATCTAATACTGCACATCGTATTGCTTTAATAAAATTGGTTGAGCGTTGATGGTCTGTGTGTTTATTCATTAATTTTATTCCAACTGTTTAACATAATATCTTCATAACCTCTACCACCATACTGCCCATGAACAATCATATGAACTCTAACTTCATCTGTATCATTCATCACTGCATGTTGGTGTCCTACATTCATCTTAATCATCTTACCGGGCTTCCACGGAACATATGCATTATCATCAATCATTTTAAAATAACAATGCTCAGGATTGTTTAGCGATATATTCAATGGTCCTAGCTTATTGTGTTCATAATCATTGTGAGGAGTAATGTATCCTCCTGGTTCTAAGTACATATAACGAACTCTATCGAATGACATATAACCTGGGATAGACTTAATCATTTCTACTGTCTTAGGACATTTATCTGCAATCTCTGTCCAATGATATGCTTCTCTTACTTCTTCTTCACTTTTAAAATCGAAACCCATAGCTTTAACATCTTTACTATCCCAATGCTGAGATACATGTTTACCTAAACCATGTAATGTTAAACTACGCCAGCCTCTGTGTCCGTAATCATCAGGGTTACTTTCATCGTAATCATTTTTTCTATGTTGAATAGCTTCATCGTATACTGCCATTGCTTCATCGTAACATGCTTTCCAGTCAAACTTCGGTACATCTAATACTAACCAAGGGATACCTGACTCATGTGAAATCCATTTTACTTTTCTGAATCTTGCTGACTCTGGAAATCTAGGTTCATTCATCAATGCATCTACAAATGTATCTGGTACTGTATCAAAACTATAACTATGCCTATCCTTAAATTCTTCGTTAATTATATTTGGATAATTAATTGTCAATGTCCAACTCCTGCTGATTTACGTGAAAACCGTTGTCTTCTAATTCTTTTAATAGTCTGTCATCAAACTCACCATCCCAATCTTCTCCGTCATCTGGAGTCCAATCTAGCAATGGTGCCATCTCTGGGAATACATCTCTGAAATTAGTCTCACGTATCCCATCCATTTTGTTAATATATTCAATAAACTCTGGCATACGCTGTCGTGACCAGTCACCGCTCTCTGAGAACTGCAACATACCTTGTAATCTTTTCACACCATATGATGCTTGGCGCCAATCTTCATATGTTACTGGTGTTAGTGAACCTTTAGTACATAACTCCCAGTTTTCTTCTAACCATTTGATGAAGATATCATATTTCTTATGTGTCATTTCTTTGAACCAGTTAGGAAGAACTTTAACGTTTAGATGAGGTGGGTGATAAACAAAGTGATAGTTAATCATACCTGCACCTAGCGGCCATAAGTTAATCTTCTTAAAGTTTTGTTCTAGTTTCCACTTAACAAAGTCTGGTAAGTAATAAATGTTTAGAGCCTGAACTGCACATGCTACTGTAACTTCTACATTAGGTCCTGTGTTGTCTAATAGATGAAACTGCTTTACTGTGTGTTCCCATTCACTTGGATAACGAATATAATCATTCATTACACCAATACTATCTACTGAATAATGAAAACGTACACGCTTGAACTGTTTCCACAAATCAAATAAACGCTGTGGCATTTCAAGTCCATTTGAATTATAACGCAACTCAATACCAGGAGCATATCCTCTTTCGACAACTTCTTCTAGCAACGTGTAATGTTCTTCAATAATTGTTGCTTCTCCACCAGCAAAGTATAATTGTTTCATGTGTGGTATTTGGTCATACAACTGATCCCAGAATGCATCATTCTTTTTATGCCAGTTATAACTTGCACCATCAATCTGGCCTTTATTGCCCCATTGCATAGTTTCTTTCAATGACTCATTTTCAATACTAGGATGTAATTTAATCCAATCTTTTACCCACATTGAACTGTCGTGTGGTGAACACATGATACATTTCAAGTTACACTTCGACCCAAGTCGCAAATCCAAGTAACGAATCTTTGGAGGGATAGAACCATCTTCTGCCGTCTCGGCGATAACCTCTTCCATATCTACTCTGCGTGACCAGTATTCTGTTTCCCAATATCTTTTTGACATGTGGCCTGCGTCTTCCTCTTTGTAACATTTCATACAACTAGGAGGCATTTCGTTATTAAGCATTTGCTTACGCACATTCTTCATGTAATCATTATTCCAACTTGACATCAAGTCGCTGTGATTTAAGTTTGCAGGTTTACCATCAGCATTTTTTAGAACACCAACTTCTCCGCCGTGTTCTTTGTCATTAGTAGGACCAACTGAACTCGCATTAGCTGTACAACAAACACGCATATGTCCATTAGGTCGTGTGCTTAGATGTACCCAAGGCAAAAGGCAGAATGTCTTTGTTGGAGCACCTGTTCTACGTTGAAATTCTTCTAGGTTTTTCTCTAATTCTGGATTGTTTTTCTTGGTCATACTGTATTTATTTCACCTTAAATTTCGTTACTTCTGTGTCAGATACGCAACTGCACCACGTTTGTGGACATATTCTGCCATCAGTTGGAAATACTATTTCGTCTGGTTTGTTTATGTTACCATGAGACAAGTGTAAGAAACAACTGTTACCACTTGTTACTGTTCCATTTAAATTAACAACCAATGCTTCTATTCCAATCATACATTTCCAGCCCTTCCAAGAGTTATGTCCTTGTTCCATTATGTGATTTGCATTATCGAACACTTCTGATTTGCCCGTCTTAGTGTTTATATATCGCATTTGCTTACCAAAGTTCTTTCTTTTGAACTTCTTTATTGTCATTATATGCTCATATTCATTTTCAACTGCGTCATCTATCTCTTGCCGATACTTTGTCTGTCCATCCCATTGTCTTAATTTATCAAACGCACCTTCTGGATATACAAATGTATTATCACTGCCTAATGTTTCTTGTAATGCTTTCGAATTATGAACTATGCACTTAGAATTCTCATGGTAATATTGAGCCGCTTCATAATTTAATTCTATTAACGGAGGATATATAGCTGACTGAATAGAACATATCGTTCCCTTGTCAGTAAGTATGTTTGATACCTCTGTTATATGTTTATAGTCTGCACTTTGTGGATGATAACTTATAATAACTTCATCGAATATGTTTGCATTCTTCTCCCACCATCGTAGGGTTCTTGAACCGTTAGTCAATATTCTTACACTAGCATTTGGGTCGTATGCTTTCATCTTATGAAATACTTCCTCAAACTTAGGCCAGACAGTAGGTTCACCACCTAACAAGTTCCATAGTATTCTCTTACCAGGAGCAACAACTCTATAATGGTCTGTTAATCTTTTAGTGAACTTTAGAAATACATCTACCTCAGGCCAAGGCTGACTGCCGTCATGAAAGTAATCATCACAATAAGTACAGGCATAGTTACAAGTATTCCCCATCATCCAATCAACGATAATATAATCATTCCCAGCAATAGGCTCGTATCTGTCATACATATCGTGGTATGAAGTATCTGCTTTCATCCTGAGTTTTAATTCAGCCATTATTTAAACTGCTCCGCAAATGCATCAAACTGTTTTCCACATTTTTGTGAACATACCATTGGTTTACCTGCATGTGTATTTGGTTTACCCCAACTATCAACAAGTCTTTTAGAAAAGTATTCATTGCCCAATACCTGTTTGACTCCATGTTCCTTTGCATTGAACTCATCTTTGCCGCCTGATTGTTGTATCAATTCCCATACTTGGTTCTCGCCAGGCTTCTGCCACCATTTATACATACTGCCTGCTACCCAACAACAGGGCAAAATTAAACCCTCTGCACTAACATATATGCTTTTCTCTGCGGCTACTTTGCAACTTATTTCTACATTATCGAAATAGTTTTCTAATGACCCATGTTCTTTTTTAAGCACTTCAATCTTTTCTAGTGCTTTATTTTGATACTTAACTTCCTTAGGTTTCTGTAGTAACTGCGTTGTTCCGCCTTTTCTATTCATAGCTTGGTGTTCATCTTTGCCAACTTGTTTCATCGTTGAAAAGAAACGTCCGGTCTTTTTAGGAATAAACTTCTTAAACCCTGTCTTCTCTGCTAATGCTCTTGCCTCTTCTACCTGATGTTCGTTGTGTTCAAAGATTAAATAATCCCAATGTGCTTTGCCACCTGCTTCGATAAATGCTACTGCATTTTCCCACGCTATATCCCAATTAACATTCTGTCTATATAAATGATTAGTGTCACCCAATCCATCAAATGAAAACTTAACATAACTCCAGTTACCCAATGTCTTGGCTAACTCTCTCCACCACTCTGGCTTCTTCGCTCCGGCATTTGTATTCATACCAAGAGTAAGTTCTTTCTTGCATGAACGAAAGTATTGAAATACTTCCAGTGTTTCTTTTGCAACAATTGGATCTCCAAAGTTGCCACACATATAAATTCTATCTAACTGCTTCACAAACTCTGGAGGCATCATCTTTCTGATATCTTTTAATGTTAATTCATGTAGTCCAAGGTTAGGATTATCAGCCCCACCGTGTATATTTCTATCACACATAGGACATGCCGCTTGGCACTTCTCAGTAATTTCCAAGTGTATTACTCTTACATCATCATAACTGTAAATCATTATAATCCTTTTTAATAACTTCCCAAACTTCTGGTACAAAATCTTTGATATGCTGTTCTCTAACTTTATCAAATCTTTTAGTTGCTCTTGCAAGATGCAATGGAGAATATTCTTTATCGTCTGACTGGGCATAAATCAATGCAGGCATAACTCGTTCAGCATATACGTCATCCCATTTATTAAATCTCTCAATCAATTCTTCTAAGTATGGTATTCTTATACTAAGAGGAATGCTTCGTATCGAATCCCATTCAGGAACTCTTAAAACTTCTGGTCTAACTGTGACCCCTAATTCTTTTGCCCACACGACTGTATCATATAAATTAAATAGATTGTAGGCTTGCAACGTAAAACTTATTTCTGATACGTTTTTACGTGATTTTAATTTATCTCCACGTGCAATATTGTGATATATCTTTATAGTTTTATTTATTGTTGAGAACTTCACTGGTGTTCTAATATATTCTACTACTTTGCCTATACCGTCGATACTATAATTAAATGATATCCTTGAGAACTTAGATAATTTATCTAAGAACCTTTTATTATTATTCGTACAGTTTGTTGTAAAATGTATTGGAACATCAAAGTATTCTTTATCAATAAGAATATCTAAAAATTTATCTACTTCTGGCATAATTGTTGGCTCACCACCTAGGAACTTAATTCTCTCTCCTTTATCAGCCGCTTGTAACAAGAACTCAATATTGTATTCATTCTCTAACACATTTGATTTTCTTATAATACCATCACCTAACATTGGTTTCAGTATTACTCTATTATCTTTTATTTCTTTCTCCATCTGTGAACTTGATATAGGTCCACACATACGACATTTTAGATTACATAAATTGCCTGGTCTAATATCTAAATCCAAAGGAGCATTGTATTGATTTCCTGTTTCAACATTTGGTTGAATCTTTGGATTATACATAGCATTGAAATTCATTCTATCGCTTCTGCCACCTGCATCTTCTATGTCATAACACTTCGCACAAGTACTAGGTCTCTCATTACGTAGAAATCGTTTTCTAAACTCTTGGTAGTAATCATTGCCCCAACGTTTTTCTAAATCTAAATCTAAGTCATCTGTTACTAAACTATTTTCACCAGACATACAACAAACTCGTTGGCCTTCATTACTGTGAACATACATATGAGCAAATGGAGCCGCACAAAAATTACTAGTGTCGCTCTTGCCATCTTGGTGTTCCATTAGCAATTTCTTCAAGGCTTGCCTTGCTTCTACCTTTTCTTTGTTTATGTAGTCTCTGACCCGAGCATTTTTCACTTATTTCTCTCCGATAATCATATAACGGTTATAATACTCTAATGCTAATGTTCCTCTGAATAATTCTTTTGACATGTTTAGTTCTTTAGCCCAACTATCAACATCTGTTTTAGTATTAACAACAGTTTCGTCATCATGTTCAATAAAATCATTATTTTGTAATATCACTAGCGTTCCTTTTGGAATAGCATTCCACCATTTATCAAATTCTGCAATATGCTCACAACTAGTATTGATAACACATGTTGGTTGTCCAATTGTATGTGTCGTATCCATAACTTCGAACTTTACTGCATCACTGTATTTATAATGTTTTATCGGTAGTGTTTCTTCTGAGAATTTTAAGTCTGCGACATCTTTAACAAATGCTTTGAATTTCATTTGGTCAATGATATATTCTTTATTAAGTGTGTCTGCTGGATTGTCCGTACTTGGATCTATATCAAAACTGTATATATTTCCTTCAATCTTGCAACGTTCAAATAGCAACGCTGGTAGAACACCATACCATCCTGCACATGTATATATTGTTTTACCCAAATCAATTTCATAATTATTTACTATATCTGTTAACCATAATTTAGATTGTAATTGCCCTCTACTGAATGCATCAGTTAATGCATCGCCTTCAAAACGATTAATCATCTTTTTCATGTTCATAGGAATAGTATACTTTCCCTCAGTGATGGTATGTGCTAATTCAAATATCTTTGTCTTAAATATTGTTGCACTTTTAACTTGTGAAATTTCTTCATTTGATTCATCGAACCCTTGAATAACTTTGAACAATAAAAATAAGTCTGGGTCTGTATCAACTGCAATAATATTTTTTAATGCACTAAATATTTCATCATCAGGATATTCAATATTCATTATTACTCTGAATAATAATTCAGTTTGTGATTTAATAAAGTTATGATTACCACATACATTTTTTAATGCACCTAACCCTTCCTCATCATCGATTAATTTCTCTAATATATTAAACAATAAGAATATTAAATCTCTATCAAACTCGCCATCTTCGGCACAAACGATATTTTTTAAATCGTCCAAGGCATCTGTTTCATTTGGGTACATCCCATTTAAAACTCTGAAAACAAGATACATTGATTTTCTATCAATAGTTTCACATGCCATGAAGTTACGTAATGCATCCAATGAATCTTTGTCTTGAGATATTTTGTCTAACACTTTGAACAGGACGAATGTGTTATCACAAACTTGTCTCTCATAAACAAGATTCATTAGAGCATTCATGTTTGCTCTATGTTTCTTACCTAAGAAGTAAGAAGATAAAGTAAACACGCTACTGAGTTCCTCAGTATTGACAATTCTTTCTAACTCAGATAGCATCGGTCTACTATTCCCATAAAGTAGATTTAGTCTATCTGCAATTTCATATGGCTTCATTACTTAAGCCCCATTTTCATAAAGAATTGTTTATCTCCAACTGTAATCACTCCGCTGTATTGTTCAAATGACATCGGAAATCTTAAGTTGAAATTTTGTGAACTTGGAAACGGCCTTGGCACATCACCAGTTTCACCAACTACTATTACTCTTTTTGTATCTGGAATCATTTCATACCAATCCTGGAAATTAGTTAAATGACTAACACTACAATTAATAATAGTACCTGGTATCTCTTTGTAAGGTGCTGAAAGTTTTCCACTCTGCAAACGTGTTTGAAATTCATTTTCAATGTAATTAATATCAAATAAATCCTGAGTGTTTGCTTTGAACCTCCAGTCTTGTAGTAATTCTTTCTTATGTAATTCATCTGCCAAGAATTGGCCAGTACCATTGATATCAAATGAACGAATATTTTCAAAACGCATCTTCGTATCTAATAGCATAGAAGCCAATAGGCCTATACCACCACCTAGTAGATATACTACGCCAATGTATTTCTGACCATATACATAAATCATTTGCTGTATAATCCAACTATACAACTGTGCATTTTCTTTATTAGCAAACGAACTGATATCTACATTCGGATAACTATAAATCATATCTTTAAATCTATCTACGATTGCATCATTATCCGTTAACTTGACATGTGCTAAAAACTCCATTGCACATCTATAATTATATAATTGCTGGCTGACGTTTTCTTTTGAATAATCGACTGCCATAGTTTGATAATCATAATCTTTTGCAAGTATATCTCGTTTAATCTTTCTACGTTTTCCAGGTGTAGATGTTATTTTAATAGCTTCGCTTTCAGGTATATCTTGTACTACTTCTGAACTAATATCCACTGATGGGTCTTTGCTATCATAAAGGTCGTCTGACTTTGTTATTTTACTTTTATCAAATCTGGCCTTCCGTCTTTCTTGTATTTTACTCATCGTTAAAGTCCTGTTTAAATTGTTTAGTCAACCAATCATAGTCATTGATTAGTCCTAATTTTTCTGGGTTGCCCGCATTTTCACTTCCAAACTTTCTGCCTGCGTTTGCACCTGCTATTGAATACTTACCATAGGGAACATTCTCATCAGCAACCGTACACCAAATATTAAGTCTTTCATTATCATCACCCTCTTTACGATTGTGAATAATGCTTGAACTTAATTTAGTACATTCTCTGAATGCAGACTTCCATGTGTCATATGGATTGGTATTAAATGCTGTGTAGTTTGCAACAACTGGCATTGGTTTAAATTTATCTGAAATTGACGTTGTAAAGTCAATGTTCCAATCTTTTGCATCACGCACTAATTGTGTTGGGAATAGTTTTAGTCCACCGAAACCATATATCAATCCATTAATAGGATTTTTAGACTTCCAAACATGAACTGCATCTTCGTCCCATACTGTCGGGAAATATTCGAATTCGAATTCATCTGTAATTATCGCATCAGCATCCAGTACATAAAACATTTTAGTATCTGCAATTTCAGCCGCACGTTTATGAGCATTAAAGATACCTTTAACTCCGTGAACTCGTTTTGCATTTGGTACACGTGAAAGTAATTTAGCATAATTTTCTTCTGCTTCTTTTTCACGATAGGAAAGAAACACTACATCAAAGGCAATATCTTTTGAAGACGCTTTCTTAGACTTAACTGGTTTCTTATTCTTGAAATTCATTTTTCTAAGTTTGTCATCATCGGGCTTCAACTCTTTTAGAGCGGCAGTGGGTATAAGGCTTAGTCCACCATATTGATGAACGTAACCAGTGTAGGGATTTTCTTTTGGCCATACATGAAAGTGTGACTTGTGATGCCTGTCTACATAATATGTTCTACTGAAATCTTCTGTTAATTCTACATCATTATTGATAGCCCAGAAGTAACCCGATTTGGTCATACCTGCGGCTTTCATATATGCTTTATCAAGTCCTTTACTTGCATCAATTACATCGATATTCGTATGTTCATTAAAATACTTGGCATGTTCTTTGTACATACCTTCATCAAAATAGAATGCAGGATGTCCTACAACTCTACTTGCTATCTCATCAACTCGGATAATATTTTTAAATCTATCGAATGAGAAGTCTTCTTCACTTGGATTAAATTTTTCAAGATGAGGTCTATGAACTAGATATACTCCAGCTTCTTTTCCTTCTTCGCTTTTAAATGCAAACACATTTTCAATAGAAAAGATATCAGGATAGTAATCAAATTCAAATGTATCTAATAACTCTACCGCGGTATCTATTACCCAATAAAACACCCTACCTTTTGATTGCTTATACGCTTTGAAAGGATCACGTGTGAAATACTTTTTAATATTATGTTTGTCCGGCACTCTCATACCATACTCATCATGTAGATTAACATTTTCTGAATGATAATCTTTATTACTAAATGCTAGTCCGCCATGACCTAAATCTTTGCCTTTTCTTGAACGTTGTTTCCAAATATGACTTGGACCTAAATTATATAAGTCAGGATAATAATCATCTATCATTGGATTAATAAGTTTTAAGTCAGGATTGACCATCCAGAAAGTATAATTATTTGCAAGTTCCACTGCTTCTTCTAGTGTTCTTGCTTCTACTATTTCTATTTCTTTTAATGTACCTACGATTAAATCTACATCTTTTTGTTTTTCTTCGTTAGGATTACGAGGTACAAGTCTTATACCGTTACGCACAGGCATACCAGTTGATGTATTAACTTTAAAGTTATGAATTGCGTCACTATCATATAACATAGGATAATAACTACAGTCAAAATCTTTTACATCTTCGTGTACTAACCAGTACATTGCTGTATCGACTTCGTAATTTAAATCTAATAGATTAGTCGTTTTAATAATAGGAAATTCTACATCACGAACTTGTTCATCAGTTTCATAGATAGCTTTACGTTTAAAGTTAAACTTTTCATATTGACTTTCTGTGAATAAATTAATATCTTTTCTGAATAATCCTAACCCATAGTATTCTCTAGGTGTGCCATCTTTATTTGTTCGTTGCCAAACAACTATTTGCTGTCTAGCTTCTTCTGTCATAGAAAATTCAAACTCATAATCGAATTTAAAATCCCATATTGCAGTATCTGGTGTAATAATATAATAATAATTATATTTACTTTGTTCTCTTGCTTGTTCGTGAACTTCTAAGGCATTGCCAGATAGTTTTTTAATTCTGTGTTCAAATTTATCTTGCAATTCTTTGAAATTGCTTTCACCCCAACCTTTATCCCAGAAAAATATATCATAGTCTGGAATATATGTCATGTCTAATTCATGCTCTTTAATATTATATTCATCGTATTCGGATGCAATATAAATTAACCCCTTACTTAGGACATGGGCAGATACCATGTCATATAAATCAGGATACCAACCAAATGTATGTTCTAAATTAAATTTAGATTCTATTGCTGGATCCACTATAATAGTAGGATATGTTTCAATACGTGAGAGCCCACCTTTTAATGTGCTTGAATGAATTACAGGAATACGTTTCAAAGTACCAAGTACTTTGTCAACATCTTTCTGCTTTTCTTCATCGTAATTTCTTGGAACTAATCTAATTCCATTACGAACTTCTGTAGTACCGATAGTGACTTTAAAGTTATGAATATTATCTTTGTCATAACTCATAGGATAATAATCAGTGACAAAATCATCAACATCATTACTTACTAACCAAACCATTTCAGTATCACATGATTTAATTTGCGATAAATCCATTAGATTATCTGTGCGAACTAAATCATATTCAACCGGCTTAATAACTTCTGAAGGAATATATAATGCTTTGCGTCTAAAATCAAAACGCTGATACTTATTTTCAGTGAATAGATTAAAATCTTTTCTGAATAAGCCTACGCCTTGATATTCAAGTACATTATTCTTATAGTCTGTTTTCTGCCATACAACAATTTGCTGACGGCTTGCCTCTGTTAAAGAAAAATCAAACTCATAATCAAAGTTAAAATCGGTTACGGTCGTATCACTTGTGATAACGTAGTAATAGTTATATGTAGAATTCTTCTGTGCATGTTCATGCAACTCTGTTAATGTTTCTGTATTCATTGATTGAATACGTGGGAAACGTTGCTGTAATTCAGTAAAGTTATTATTACCAAACCCACGATCCCAGAAATATATATCATAGTCAGGAACATGTGATATCTCTGCCGCATCTTCATAAAACTGCATATTGTATTCATCATAATCACCTGCAACGAATACTACACCTTTACCTAATGCATGAGCAGTTGCCAAATCATACAAGTCAGGATAGAATGAATAATTGCTATCTAACTCAACTGCTGGATCAACAATAAGAGCAGGAAAAGTTTCAACTGAATCTATTCCTCCCTGTAATGTACTTGCTGATATAATAGGTACTTGCTTGATTGTACCTATACAATCTGGCATATCTTTTTGTTTGTCCTCATCGGGTTTATTAGGGACGAGACGGATGCCATTACGCACTTCATTATTACCAGACATGACTCTAAAGTTATGAATGAATTCTCTATCATAACTAAATGGATAATATTCAGTAGTAAATTCTTCGACATCCTCATGAATTAGCCAGTACATATCCGTATCAACTTTGTGACTCAAATCATGCATGTCACGTGTTCTGATAATCGGAAACTCTAAGTCTTTGCATATAGCATCTTTCTCATAGACTGCTTTCTTTCTGAAATTAAATATTTCATACTCACGTTCCTTGAACATAGGTCCTTCTTTAGGGAATAATCCTAGTCCATGATATTCACGTGTCAAATTAGTCATTGGATTTTGCTTTTGCCAGACAACAACCTTTTGTTTTTCTTTATCAAGTCCAAATGCAAAAGAATAATCGAATTTAAATGTATCAAATACTTCTGTGTTTGGATGAATTAAATAATAAAAATCTGTGCGGGCTAATTCTCTGCACTTGCTATGCACATCGATATTAGTTTCGCCAGTTACTGTCTTAATTTCAGGAAAACGTTCACGTAATTTATTGAGGTTATCGACTCCAAAGTCTTTCTCCCAATAAAATATGTCATATGTTTCTGTAGTAGGCTTATACACAACATTATTTGAGTCATGCGATTTGAACTCGCCAGTCAAATAATAAGCATCTTTGATATATGCTTCGGACTGCTTAAGAACTTCGCTTGTCTTAAATAATTTGACACCAACAACTGAACGCCATACATTTCTTTCTTCTGCATTCCATACGTGAATGATATCTTCATCCCATTCATTAGTCTGAAAATCATAATCAAAAGATAAATCAACCTCAACATCTGGATCAATAACCCAGAAGTGTTTAGTGTTAGCGACACTACCAATTTTCTTGATTGCTGACGTTATCTTAGGGTCATTCCAATCTTCTAAATTGATTTTAACCATACGAAAGTTAGGATACTTTTTCTGTATCTTATCATATCGTTCATTGGTTTCTCTATCGTTCTTATAGGTTAGAAAGAATCCATCGTAAGCCATTGTTGTCCTGTCATGTTCATACTATTATTATAGCAGATTACGTCTTGCTTGTAAAGACCAAAGTTTGATAAAAGTTAGCAAAATCTGTTGCATCTTTAACATCATTGACGATTGGCATACCCTTGATATTGAGTGATGTATTAACTAACATAGGACAACCAGTTTTATCATGAAATCGTGTTAATAATTCATGTAGGCCTGCATGTTGTTCTTTGTTAACTGTTTGCACACGTGAAGTACCGTCTTTGTGAATAATTGCTGGGAAGTCTTTTGGATGCTTACACTTTGCAATAAATTGCATGTAAGGACCCGAAGGACCGTCAAAGTATTCATCGACATATTCTTCTAATATCATAGGAGCAAATGGTCTAAACTTCTGTCTACGTTTAATCTCATTCATTCTATCTTTAATATCATCACCACGTGGGTCTGCTGTTAATGTTCTATTGCCTAATGCACGTGGACCGAACTCTGCACGACCCGATGCAATGCCACAAATTGAACCTTTGATTAATGCATTGTAAACATCTTCGACAGGATACTCTCCAGGTATGTCATGTCCAAGATATGGGCTGTTCCATTTAATTCTTTCACGTGAATATTTTTGAGTGACACCGATACAACTACCTGCATCACCTGGATTAGGCATAATCCATACTGATTTGAAATAATCTTTTATTATACTATTTGCACTACAATTCAAAGCACAACCGCCCATCAGAACTAAATTCTCTGAATGACATTTTAATTTTGCTTTAATTAATATTTCAGATAATATCATTTCATAAACATATTGCGTTGCGGCGGCTAAGTCGAATAAGTCTTGTTCCTCTTTTAATTCAGGTAAGAACCATCGACAACCACGATGCAAATTCTCTGTAAATCTTATTAGAGTACTCGACTCCATACCGTAACCAACTAACCCAGACTCATGTAGAATACCAAACTCATCATATATATGTTGAATTAATTCTTTGCCTTCATATAATCTGTGTGGATCACCATAAGCGGCCATACCCATTAAAATATATTCATCTTCTTGAGGCTTTAATCCAAGACGTTGTGTCATTGCTGAATAAAATAAACCTATTGAACTTGGATAACTCTGAGAATATACCTTCTCTAATCTCATTCCACGTCCCTTCCAGAACGTAAGTGTTTCGAATTCACCTATTGAATCGATAACAACTATCGTAGCTTCATCATATGGCGAAGTGAAATAACCACTTGCGGCATGGGTATAATGATGCTTTTGATATTTAATTGGAATATGTTTTAATTGTGGGAATTTTTCTAAGTATTGACTCGGTAATTCACTGGTATCTAAACTTAATTGCCATTGACCTGCACGTAATTGACGTAATTTTTTAAGCATTGGCTTCTCATACCAAGCAATTATATCAGGCTTACCGCCATAATTAATAGCATCATTTAATAATGCATCATTTAAATCAGAGTCATTTTTCTTTTTAGAGTATCGTTCGGCATGCCCGGCAAATAAAATCTCGCCATCATGGACGATTGATACAGCGGCATCGTGGTTAATCGCACCACTGATACCCATTATAACAGGCTCACGCCTATTTATAAATGAATGGATCACGCTTCTTTAATTCCTCTAATCTTTTTTTCATTTCTCTACGTCTTTTGAACTCTGTCCAAGGGTAAAGAATAATATCGACTATTCTTTTAATCATGATTTTCTTCCTTTGATATCCTGATGTAATATCTCAGCCCATTCGGCGTGAGCATCTTCATCTGGATGCATATAACGTTCATCTCCTTCTACAGGAAAGAACATTTTCTTTTCATACATATAAGTAAAAAACGTTTGGTCTTCATATATTTTACTCATATCTAATTGTTTATAAACTGAAACCATATCACTTTGCTCACATAACTCTGTGAACTTAGTTGGCTCTAATAAATTAGGAGTTAAATTAAGTGAATTAAATATTAAATAAGGTATATTATTTGCCTTAAAGAAACTCTGTAACGTAATTAAATGAATTAGATAACAATGAAAATCATATATAGGAGACCAAAAGTTCTTCATATATAATTGATTAAATAAATCTAAATCACGGTTAGTTTGCTCATCTAAATTAATATTCCCATGATACTCATGCGATGGAATATTATGAATTAATAAATTCTTGCTCTCAATAAAATGCTCTCTACGAGTAGGAGCGGTCATACCAATAGCAACAAAATCAACTTTTTCACCTGCTGATAGCTTCTCGCTTACAGTAGTAATAGTATTACGAACAATATAATTATTCGATACTCCACGCTGTGCCTCTGTTTCTACATCAGAAATGTTTAACTTTTCTGCAAGTACAAAAGGCCATGCCCTGTCTTTATGGGCTAGACCAGTTCCATATGTGAAACTGCATCCGTTTGCATATAACATATAATATTCCCTTTTTAATTAACTTAATTATAACTCAAATCGTCTGAAATAGCAAGTGTTTTCTCGTATTTAAAACATCCAAGTAGTGCTATTCTTGGCTCATCAGTATCAATATATACTGAATGATCCCAATTAGTATTTATATACCAAACTTCTCCGGGCTTCATTATTCTCTCATGTTCAACCCCACGTTTAGTAATAACAAATCTATGTTCCCCACGCATAATCATAGTAAACCTATCGATATGTGGTTGGTCTATATGTGGTTCTATTCTTTCTGTTGACTTCATCCATCCCATACGTAATCTATATAACTCAGGTACAGACAATATATCACGTAATTCATTTATAACAGGTATATATTTTACATTATGAACAGTCCAATCATATTCATTAACAGGTTCTGCAACTGCGGGTTTAGATATTAATTTCTGATGATAGTTACGAGTATTAACTAAGGTCATAAATTCATCACTCATATTATATGCATCTAAGTTAACTGACTTACGCAAACCAATACTTACATCCAGTACATCTTCTTCTGGTTGGGTATCATATAATTCATTAATTAATTCTAGGTTCATCGAACTCATATGTCCAAGACAATTAAATAATGGCTTATCAATTCGGTTACGTGCTACGCTTCTTTTATCCATGAATTTACTCCCTGATAAATACTATTTATGATAGATAACATCTTACTTAATTATCACGAACAACTCCCAGAAGAAAACACGTTTATGGATATCATGGCTGATATCACACACAAATGTAATATGTCTTGCAAGAATTGTTACATACCAAATCGTGAAATCCCAGACATGAACTTAGAAAAGTTTCGTGATTTCTTATCACGTTTAAATGGTCGTTGCATGATACGAATAGTTGGTGCTGAACCTACAATGAACCCACAGTGTGGTGAATTTATTCGTTCAGTATTTGAATTCGGACATCGTTGCATTTTACTTACAAACGGATTAAGATTATCATCACGCAGATACGTTGATGAATTACATGATACAGGTTTACGACATGTTTACCTATCACTCAATGGAGTAGATAATGATGATTGGTATGAAAAGATTGATGAACTACGCTGTGCCGAAAAGAAAATAAAAGCCCTGCGTAATATTAAAGCACGTAAAATGATACTAGACACAGGTACAATCATTGTTCCAGATGTAAATGAAACAGCACCCGGTCAGTTATTAGAACTCTTTGAACGTGAATCAATACGTCATGCTTTTATGAGAATTAAAAACGTAGGACAATTAGGTAGATATCAAACAGAAGTCGCAGATAATGTTAAATTAAATCAGTTAGTTAAGTTATGCTCAGAACAAATGAACATATCAGAAGACTATATCTGGAGTCATCACGATAATCCAATGTACGGAATATATAATGATGAACCCAATACTATATTATTCCCACTCAAAGAAGGTAATAAATTAGTTAATCGTGGACACTGGGTTAAAATAACAAACTGGGACACAGACAATGACTCAGGAATACCTGACCCAAATTCACGTAGACGCGGAAGAATAACAGAAAACTGGACTGTTGCCCCACTATATGAACATATTAAATTAAACGAAGGTGAATACTAATGGATAGCACACAAATACTCAAAGACGAAATACTCAAGCGATTAGACATAACAGTTACAGATGAGGATATTAATGCAGGCATTTCTCTTAAAGATAAAGGTATTGATAGCTTAGATTCTATAGAACTACTAGTCTCAATAGAAGATATAATGGGATGCGAATTCTCAGATGATGAACTAGACAAGCTAGACAACTTACGAGACTTAGCTGACTACTTGCGGACATTCGAGTAAAACGCAACTCAGAGTTAGATATAAAAGAGAAAACAAGGGCGAAGCCCGGAGCGTAGCGACTTCTTCGGTAAATTTTTTTGAACTAATTAACAACTGATTAAATTAAATGAGCGATAAACCTAATCCCGCTGACACCACAAACCTACGCTACAATAACCTAACGATAGAATACAGTAGCCTATGGGGAACTTATTCTATTATGAACGGTGCAATGTCCATAATAGATACTCCAGACCGTACTACAGCTTATAAAGTATATCGTGCTAGAAGTGGGCATGATATTACCGAAAGAGAATTCATAACTTTGGTTAAATACAGATAACACTAGATAACGATAAAGGTAATAGTAATAAACAGAGCTAAATAACATAACTGAGACAGACTATGAAAACAACCTATTCACGGGATTATACTATATACAGACGGTTCAAGATTATTACAGAACATAGCAGTAGTGGGTATAAACATACTGCATACGTGCGTGGTATAGTAGTTATGATTACTCATTCTCTCCCACTGCTTTATAGATTCTTACACTCACTAGGGCCTAAAGATAGTGATATCACAGTCCGGGACAGGTATATTACATACAAGTACATTACTAACAGAACGTCACACAGTGATGAACCATCGAAACAATCCAGAAATAGGGAAACTCAAAGTGAAGATACTACCCAGTGATGATTTAAGTAATCAACCAGACTATAACGAGAACTATAAGAAATACTTCCCAGAGATACATGGTGAACACAATGAACCCACGATAAAGGTATCAGTGCTTAAACGGTTATGGGCATTCTGGTTACGGTTCTCAGAAGATAAGTATCCCCTATAGTGAATTAAATAATTAATTAATTTAATTAATGGTATATTCATAATTCCTTTTAGGAACAACGTCCTCTTCCTAGCGGTAATTATTTTATTTTCCTGCAACATATGGGCTAAATGTACCTTTAGAGCGCCTTAGAGCGTGTTACAGCGTGATTCGCCACCATTCTGGATGAATTATATAGCGTATTCCACAACTATGCTCTACAGTTACCCTATACTGTTCCCCTATAGTGAATTAAAACCGTGCCCTACGTGGGAAATAGTTTTGCCATAAACTTGACAATACAGCGAATCGTGTTATAGTATATACATACTAACAAGAGAGTGAGAATATGAAAACATTTACATTTGAAAATCATTTAGGTGACGTATTTACTGCACAAGCAGAGAACGGCCTTGATGTTATGGAAGATGCCAATAAAGCTATATTGTGGAATAATTGGTCTGATGGAGTATGGAGTCAAGTAAGTGATACTAAGTTCGTTTGGGTGTTGGGTAACTTTTTCGATTAAACTTGACAAAACCGCGAATCAAGTGTATACTATAAGTATAGAATGAAAGATGAGGGAACAAATATGCAACAACAGTTAGATAATTTAATTCAGAATATCAAAGACGATTATTACCGTTGGACTTCACGTAATGGTACGAAAGAGTTATCGGAAGTTAATAAATCCATGATTGCTGAATTCAATTCAAAGATTACCCTTAAAGAGGGACAAAAGTATATCAAAGTTATCAGCGGAAGTTCAGTATGGGGCTTTATCGCTAAAGATGATTTTAATAAAGGAAGTAAGTGTTTCAACAAAGGTGATATCCTTAAAGCCGCTGGATGGCAGGCTCCTGCTCTAAACGCCGCTCGAGGTAATATCTTCGATGATGATTACACTATACAATGGACAGGTCCTCTTTACTTGAACTAATGTCTAATGGGCTACGATGGGAAAGTATACGACTATGACGAGTTTTAAGGGTTGCCCTGGTTTTTACGTCATTAAACAAACAAAACCCATAGTTCGGGTAGCTTAAACCTAGGCTGGGATACGTAGGGTATCAGGCAATTAAGCAATACTGTAGAGAACGGTGACGGGAGGCCTTTGGCCTCCCTGAACCTGTACTGTTACGGTTATCCGGGAAACCTTGCATACGTATGCAAAACCGCCCGGTAATGGTTTAACATTAAACCTTTTTAATCATATATATTATATCATATATATGTTTGGCCTCCGGTATTAAAAACTTGACAATATAGCGAATCATGTTATAGTATATACATAATGAGAAATAAAGTGAGAGAAACAAGTATGACAAATTTAGAATCAGTATTCGCAACCGCAGTTGTTAACCCAGAGAACCTTAATTCAGATGGTTCGGTCAACTGGAACTATGTTGATGCTGATTGTTTCATGGACGCTGACGGTAACAGTCTGAGTATGGTAGATTACATGACAAGGTTTGATGCACTGGTTGCCTCACACATAAACAAACAGAAAGTGAGCAAATAATGTCTAAGACAGGAGCATGGGTAATGGAACTGGAAGAACAGTTCTGGGATAAGTGTGCAGAGTTTATTAAGAGTAATGATACCGTTTCAGAAGCAACTGCTGATGCAGTACAGTATAACAAGGAAAGCCTTTACTTAAGCCTTGATGAAAACGATATTGAAGAAACAGTGTCAGAAATGTGGAACGAATATTGGAGTAAGTATCAATGAGTACATTCTATGGTATAACCGGCATCATCTGTATGATATTAGCAGTAGGATGCATCGATGGTCCAACCGGTTACGAATCAAATAACTGGCTAGGGTTTGGTATATTCACTGTGTCTGGCATTGTATTAATGCTACGTTCAGTGTTGCTATCACAGGAGGACTAATTGGGTCCATTTGATTTCAATACTCAATGGGAACGTGCTAATAAACTAAAACAGTTTATACATCGTTTACCAGACAACATAGACCCGAACTATCGTGCTATGTGGGAACAGAAGCTACAGAACATAGCATGGGACCCTAAGACATACTATGATAGGTATAAGATATTATATACTGTTAACGGGAAGTATCAAGCAACTGTAATAAAGGATAACAATGCATAAAGATATAGGTAAGCAGAAGTTCAGGGTTAAGACAGCGTACACTACATGGGTAGAGTATGATGTAGTAGCGGACTCTCCAGAGCAGGCAGAAGAAGCCGTACTGGAGTGTGGAGGCATAGAGCGTGTCGTATATAAGGATGGGTTCTATAAGGGAGAGGAAGTAGAAGTATCAGCACAGGACTGGAACTCAGACTATACTGGTGACTTGTATACTACTCATAAGATAGCAGAGTGCATACCCATAGACTATGAGGATGGGGTAGACTATGATGATTACGAATGGAGTACAGATGAATGGGAATGGAAAAAAGAACATAACGGCAAAGCACAAGCATAGTAAGAAGTCTAAGAGTAAGACTCCTACTACTATGGAAACAGCGTGGCTTGATGGTTACCGTGCATGGAAAGAAAAACAAAAAGATTCAGGTAAAAATAAAAAATAAAATAAAAGGCCTTGCGAATCGGAACTTTTGTATATATAGTAGGAAAGTGTTTGGCCTGGAGGTGGCGTTTGGTCGCAGACCATTTTTTGCCTCTATTTCCATATAGGGTTTCCCTATACAGTGTTTACCACTTTTTTATATTGGATCCACATTCCAAAAAAATACGCAGAATATTTTTACCACCGTGTCATGTATAGGGTGCCAAAACTTGACAAACCGTGTATAATCGTGTATACTACGTATATCTTAATTAAGGAGTCTCCCCTATGATTGTTACTAATATGTCTAACTATATAAGTTCTGCCTCTAACTCATTTGCTACTACTATGTATGAGAACTTTTTATCTAAGCATGATTTAGAACCCGATACCGAATTTGTCAACTTCAAGCATGACTATCTAGTATTAGAACCAGGATTAACTCACTTAGAGTATGCTGATTGTTTAACTGAACATGAGTATCAAGAGAACATTAAGCTATACGAAGAAGATGGATTTATGTGTGTTGCGTTTCATCCACATACTCAGTTAGCTATTCTACATGAGAATAATATGATTGCTGATGAGATATATAATAATCCAAAATACTATCAATAAAAACTTGACAAATAAAGAATCAGTGATATATTATATCTATAGTCAAAGAAAGGTTTAAACATGTGGGTATGTAAAGATTTAGAATCAGTAGTATATAAACTAGATGAAAGTATTCCACTAGAGGGTTCTGTACATTCAGTGAATAAGAATAAGTGTTTAGAGCGACTACGTAAAGCAGGGAATGTAGTACATGACATATTCAATAACGGATTGGGTAATAGGGGTAGGCAGTTACGTGTGTTAGGCTTACGCCGGGATCAATTACCATTACCTGAATATCGTCACGGGTATTACTATGAAGGTCAGTGGGATCGTATTACAGAGATAGTAGAACCGATTATGGAACAGATTATCCTTGATGCGGCTGTTGAGCAGAATGTACACATGGAACTAGTACCTAACTCAGCAAGTGGTAAGATAGAATTGATGGCGGTATCATAATGTATTCTGATTGGATTATCATTGGGATAGCGTCAATCATTGTCTCAGCCGTTATTATAGGGTCTGAATACTTGCAATACCGTTGGCACATGTATCGTGAAATGAAACGGGTTAAACGTGAACTTCGGAGGACTAGACAACAATAGATTATATGAGTAGTTTATCTATATGAGAAAAATTTTCCGAAAGAGAAAGAGTTTCCGCGACGCCTTTTTCGGAGGACACGCAAATAACAAACTAACAGAGAGGTAGTATTATGAGCAAAGAAAGTTATAACAGAACAGAAGAAGATGAATACGGTCCGTCGTATAAACAAGCGAAGATGTTCCTACAGTTTTCTAAGATAGAAGACTCGCAAGGGAACCCTAAACCGCTTACGTCAGTGCTTACTGATGATAACAAACGTGTACGTGTAACACTAGTACAAGCCAAGAAGATGAAAGCCCTAGAACAAACGATTGTCAAACCATTTGACAAACAGAAGTTTGCTGATTCAATACAGTATGAAAAGGGTTTACGTGCTTGGTTGAAGTCTCCTATATTGGATATGTTGTAAAAACTTGACAAATATCGAATCAGTGTTATACTGTAAGTATAGTTAATAAAAGAGAGGTTAATACTATGATGAGTAAAGAATTAGAAAATGCAATCGTGGCTCTGAGCCGTATACAATCTAGTGGTGAGTTGTCAGTACTAGCAGACCATTTTCGTAGACACCAAACGTTTCTAGGTAAACAAAAAGCCGCAGGACTTAAGATTGGTGATACTATCGAATGGGAATACGGTGGGGTACTAAAGCAAGGTGTCATTACCAAGAACAATCGTTCAACAGTAGACGTATCTAATGCTGGTAATAACCCAATCTTTCGAGGTAGTACTCGATTGCACAAATCAATGATAACACGTAAAGTAGCTTAAGGAGGCACATATGAAAATAAAAATAGACTTTAGTAAGGTAGATGTAATGAGTGTAGAGGGCATCGATTATGCTGATGCTCCTAAATTCTGTGATGCATATATCTCAGAGGCTGAAATCGATGGCGTTGAAGCTACCGAAGAACAGTTAGAAGTAATCAATGAGAACGGTTCGTTCTTGCACGAAGCCGTGTATGATTGGATTCACTAAATGGATTCACTTCAAGTTTTTTGGGATACACTTCAACCCTTAATCATTACCGGGATAACTGTTGGTGTTGTACTAGCAGTTATAGTCGGCTCCATTAAATTCGGTTGGCGATATGCGCCCTGGATTGTCGCATTAGGACTATTAATTTTATTCCTAAAATAAATAAGCACTAGAATGAAACACATAATTAGAAATTTATTTGCTGGTCTCCTAGTCCTGGCTGTATGGGCTATGATTATAAGTGGCACTGTCTCAATGGCACGTGCAGAAGAATTACCAGACAAAAAGAGCATAACCGAAATTAAACTGTTGTGTGGCTTTGATGAAACAATGGATTATGCAATAGCTGTTTACATGTTACCAGTGCAACAACGTGCATCTATACGACCATTGATACGCAAACCAAATGGCGAATGGACAGATTGGATACCAGTACACGTGCAACCAAGTCCAACAGAATATAGTTTCTGGGTAGATATACAAAACGGATACATGGTATTCACAGTTAATAGACAAACTTTGGAATATTCAGTAGTACAGTCAATCGATATGACTGGAAAGAAAATGATCCAAGGTGGTAGATGTACAATAGTACAATGAAAATTCTTTACAATAATAAGTTATTAGATGTTGATGAACTAAGTGGTGCAATGACCTCTGATGAATTGATACAGTTAATAGAAGTATTTGGGTTTCCTGGGTGGGCTTCACCTGGGTTCTATCGTTGTGTTGAGTTAGGTTTTATTGAAGAAGGACTTGACGAATACGATTACATTGACAAGTATATAGAACGAGACCCTAAGACACTTCATTAAATATATTACTCAGCGACTTTGCTATACCTCGGTTCACTGCACACCCTCTATGTGCTAACAACCTATGTATTTCATTCGTATCCATCCTTGATATATCTCTAGCATACATATTGTTTACAAACCACCATCTATCCCTTTCAGGCACTTCATGCCAATAGCCTCCCATAGACCATTGTGTTAAATTTTGTTCTGTTCTTCGAGGCACGTTGATATCGCAATTAGGCCACGGATAACTATCAAAGATATCATCTATAAACATTTCAGCTAATGGTATATTACGTTCTTTGCAAATCATCTGTATTGCAAGACGATATGAATTAATCAAATAAATGTTATGCGGATTATCTATATGATGAGACCTGGGCATGGATGGATGAACGTCTTCTGGTTTTCTCTTAAACTCTTTGTCAAGGTACCAGTAGTTTAGTTTATTAGTTCCGGGTACCACATCATGTCTTCTCCAACGTTGATGAACTTCATCTCCGGCATATCTCCATATACTAGTAAGTCTATTAACATTTGGCCATACAACTGCGATACCTTTACATGTGTCATTCACACTTAAGAACTTTAATAAATTATTATATACAGTAGTAGTTGATGCCCCACCTACACCAAAGTTTAAACAGTCATGACCTAGATATTGTTTAAGAAATTGACTTACTGTATCATTGTAGTAATTACCTGTACCATATATATGCGAACACCCAAATATTGCAAATGAATTAGCAATATCAAATGTATTTAATGGTTTTTCTCTGAACCCTATTTCATTATGTATGTATTGTAATGGCCTTTTTGATATATGATATTTCCAACTTGTTCCTAACTTTTCAGAAAATCGTTTATGGTTTAACTCCTCAGTGGAATCTAGGTAATCATTCTCACTATATCTACAACAAAACCAATCAATACCTAAGTTAACATAACGATTTGCATCTGAAAAATCTATACCAGGATTTATATTACCCTTCATTTATGTGTCTCCATTTTTTAACAAACCTTAATGCAACTTTTTTATTCATTATGGGACCCCAATGTCCGCCTATAGGTCCGTTACCTTCAGGCTCATACGCTCCTATATCTCTGGCTTTTATTTTATTTAATACATAGAGTTGTGCATCACTTAATGAGCCATCACTGTTATTAAATTCTTCCCACGGCAGTGTTGTGTCTGCTTGGTGTTTTGGTATCTGTATACAATTTCTTATTACATCATGTGTCCAGCTAGGACACATAGTAGTTAAATCTGTATCGATAGGATCATCTTCTTCTGTTACTTTTCCGGGATTATCACAACGTAGTTGATATACATTTTCTTCACCCATTATAGCAAACAACGTTTCTTGTGCTATGGTTCTTTGATAGAAACTCCTAGAATTGCTTACCATATCTACATCTGGAATAACTAATTCTCTCATCAGCGGTCCAACTTTTTCACCTGGTTCTATTATATTTGTTGGTGTGTCTGTTCCGGGTAATATATCTCTACGTAACCAAGTACGAGATATATCAATTCCCCATGCATCCTTAGTTTCTTTTACATAACCAAGAACCCGTGTGAACCTAGTTGGGTATGTCCAATAGACGAATATGCCTTTTGGTTTACCATACTTGCGAATTAAATGAACTAAGTTATGTAATATAACTCCGTTGCCTGTTCCACCGATTGCGAGATTGATAACTGGTGCTTTAATTTTTTCACTAATCATTTCTCCGATAGTTTCATTCAGTTGTTGTCCTATACCATAAATATGCGAACAGCCAGTTATGACATAACTATTCTTCCAATCAATTTCATCAAAATCTTTATTACATCGAAAGCCTTGCTTGTTGTTGCGGTATTTTATTTTTTGGTTATGCCAACGCCAACCTTCAGGTATAACAGAAGCCATATCATCAAATCTTTTTGGATGGTCGCTACCGTTCCAATTAGAATACCAGTACGGGTTTTTTCCAGGTGGTTCAGCAACTTGCCATCCTATTTGAGTGTCGTAGTCTATTATACCCGTTAGCCTAGGTATTGACGGTCTTAAGTCTGTAATGGGTTCATGAGAATCTTCTAACGTATGAAATCCATTCACTGTCCAAAACCCTAATTCAAAATCACTCATTGGAGCTTTCCATTCAGCATCCCAATCATCTACCCGCATATATTGCCATCGCTGTAGTTTCTTATGCTTTGGTAACCAGTCTTTGCTCATATTAAATTCCTTGACAAATAGTTCGAATCACTATATACTATATTTATGTTCGTAGTTAAAAGGGAATCTAAATGACACCGGTACTTTATATACTAATGCGTAATGACTTAGATAGTCTTAACCCTGGTAAAGCAATGGCGCAGGCATCACATGCCAGTAATCAGTTTGTTCACAATATAAAAGAGGGAGGAATGATTGATTACGAATTGTTTAATATGTGGTCTAATGAGACTACGCAGGGTTTCGGAACAGTTCTTGTTCTAAGTGTCAATGAAGCCCAATTACAATCTTCTATTATGATGGCAGAGAAACATCTATCACATTGTGGAATAGTACACGACCCAACATATCCTATTCAAGACGGAGACGTAGTGCATCACATACCACTTGATACATGTGGTTATGTATTTGGTGATAAGGATGATCCTGTTATTAATGCAATCTTGGGTTTGTTTCCGCTACACCCATAAACTTGACAACTATGAAAAAGGTGTTAATATAATATTATGATTAATTCAGCAGAGGTATATAGTATGGAACATGTAGGTGATAAGCACACTCATTTTGAACGCAACGTACTCTATCATCACAAGTACAACTTTCAACTAGACAACTCGGGCGTTGACTATAAAGATATTAAGGAACGTGAAGAAAATGGTTGGAACCGTGAAACTGTTATTGCGGCATCCCTAGTTGCAAACGAAATGAATGAAGGTGAGTATATAAAAGTTGACCAAGGAGTTTATAGTTTTGCCGAGACTCCAGAGGGTAGTCGTTATCTACAAATGAAATTACCTAACAAAGAAATTCTAGTCGGCGTGTTGCATCTTTATCCACACTTAATACAACCAAAGCATATGAATGCGGCAAAAGAAATTATTAAAGAACTTGAAATGGATTTCATGTTTAAGATTATGTCAGAGAACATGAATGAATTTGAAAGTGGCATTGCAACTATTCTTGCAACTACAGATAAATTACCAAAGCAATATTGGGGTGTTGCCGCTTATCTACCGACTTATGCAGTTAAAAAAGTATGGGAACGGGAAGTTACTGACCGTAGTGAAAATTCAGTACACTTAACATCAACCCGCAAAGATGGACTTGTGTTCGCAGACATTACTGTTCTCAAAGCAAACAGTAGTCAGAGTTATCCAGGACTAAATGTATCAGCTATCACTAGTGACGGCAACCGTATTAGTTTCTTTAGTACAAAAGAAATATGGGAAGTTGATAAAGATTTTACAATTAGTGCTAAAGTAAAAAGCCACGGTACTGTTTGGAATCAAGACCACATTGCAGAGACAAGATTAAATTACGTTAAAGCTATATGAGTCCTATACTTATATCCTTATTACTTACTGCCGGTATATTTGCCGGCATTATTTTAATGCTTGTCTTATGGAATAATGAAGAACCACCAATGAAAGACTAAATACGATTATGAATAAGTTACTAGTACACAAGCACCTATTAATTCGTGCAGAGGTTAATAAGCCTTTACAAAATAAAAATAAGGCAATTAAGTATTTGCGAAAGATGATTAAAGCAATCGGCATGAAACCGATGTATGGTCCTACTGCCACGTATTGTAAGATGGAAGGCAACAGAGGGTTAACAGCCTTTGCAATTATAGAAACATCACATATCGCTATGCATATATGGGACGAAGTGAGTCCTGCATTGTGTCAGTTAGATGTATATACTTGTTCTGAAATGGATCCTAATCAGGTTCTACCTTTCTTAGAAGTAATGGAACCTACGAAAGTAGAATATAAATTCTTAGACAGAGAAAGCAAGTTTGAAGAAATATACTCAAGTAAATAATTCAAACGTATACAAATTACTAAATCCCAAGAAGATAAGTATTAACATGAAAGAAGTAGTTTTAGTAACGGGTGGGTTCGACCCACTACACTCTGGACATATAGAGTATTTTAAATCAGCAAAAGAACTCGGTGATGAATTAGTCGTAGGGATAAATTCAGACGAATGGCTTACCCGTAAAAAAGGCAGAGCATTTATGAACTTTGCTGAACGCAAAGCAATCATCGAAGCACTAGAAGTAGTTGACAAGGTTATTGACTTTGATGATAGTGACGATACAGCCAGTTACGCATTATACAAGATACAATCTATGTATCCAATTGGTACTAAGTTTATATTCGCAAATGGCGGAGATAGAGGTAATGCTACAACACCCGAATACAAACAATACGCAGAAATGCCATGGGTCAGATTTGAATTTGGTGTAGGTGGTACAAACAAACGTAACTCTAGTAGTTGGATACTTGATGATTGGAAAACACAGAGAACACATAGAACATGGGGCTACTGGCGAGTACTTGATGATAAGCAACCTAAGGTTGGGCAAAAAGTCAAAGAACTAGTTATCAACCCACGCAAGAGTTTATCAAATCAGAAACATAGATATAGAAACGAATATTGGTATGTCTTAGAAGGAGATATCATGATTGAACTAGAATTTGGTAAGAAAAAAGAAGCAATCTATCTGCGTCCACATGACACATTCTTAATACCTAAGGAATGCTGGCATAAAACAACAAATATCGGTGATGAACCAGCACACATAATTGAAGTACAATATGGTGAATTATGTGAAGAAACAGACATACAAAGAAAAAATAATAGCTAAAAACTTGACAAACTATCGAATCGTGTTATAGTATATACATAATCAACAATAGAGAGGTTAATTATGAATATGAAAAAGTTACTTGCTACTACATCAATGGTTGTAGCTATAGGTACAATGTCATTTGCATCACCCAATGTAATGGCTAGTCAACAGATGCTTAATCAGTTAGGCTATCAAGCAGGCCCAACAGATGGGTTAACTGGAAATCTTACAACAACGGCTATAGAAAATTTCTATGCTGATAGTGGCAAAGTATTTGACGGCACAATAGATGCTAATGAGATTACAGATTTGAAACTAGCAGTGTCAGAAATGCCTGCATTAGATTTTGAAACACAAAAAAAGAATGGTATGATTACAACATTTGGTAATTATATTTCTCCTGACAACATGGTATCTCCGGGAACATGGAGAACAAAAAGATACTTTCTACCAGGTGATTTTTACATGAGAGAATATCAAGGAGATAATCAAGAAATCTTCTGGACTATTACTGGTGCATTCGCAAATCTTAATGGCGACAATACTCCTGACTTAGTAATGGGGTTCGAACTACATAATCAATGTAGAGGTAAATTTGAATCAGATGGTAACATTGGTACTTGGAAGTGTGGTGACGAAAAAATGTCAGACATACAACAAAGACTCCCTTTCGCATTGTTTGAAATTGGTAGCATGAGTAGAAAAGATTTAGTAGAACAAATCGTTGTAAATAATCATGTCTCGCCAAGGAATAGTATTAGAACTATTACGGCAGACTTCAATGGTGACGGTATTGATGATATCTATTCTCCTAGTGCATATAAAGCCAAAGTCAATGGCAAACATCAGTACGGAGGCGCTGACTTAGTATTTCTTTCTAATGGAAAAGGACAATGGATAGAAACTGCTGAAAAGGGTGTGAAGATAGATAAGAACGGAACATTCCATAACTTTAGTCACGGTGCCACTGCGGCAGATATTGACAACGATGGTGACATTGATGTTATCGTATCAGATGTGCAATGGTCTAGGTCTAAAGGTGGTGGTAATATCTGGTGTCATGTGAATGATGGTAAAGGTATTTTTACTGTAAAGAAATGCGGCGACCAGTGGGCTCATGCTCTTACAACAGGTGATTACAACGGTGATGGACATGTAGACTTAATGGCATCAGGCGGATGGCATCAGAGTCCAGCTTACAAGCACGATAGTTCTTTGCCTCAACAACAAACTGTAATTCTATTTGGTGATAGTTCAGGTTATTTCGGCAAGAAGAAAAGAACTTCTATGGAATCAGCAAATGATATCTTTGGTTCTGGGTTCTTGTTAACTGATGTTATTGGTCCAGTATCATGGGACTTTGATAATGATGGCGATGTAGATATCGCAGGTTCAAATATTGGTCCACTATATGTTGGTGGTACAACAACTATTTGGGCTAATGATGGCAAAGGTAACTTTACTGTCGCAGACCAAACTCCACTTATTCCTTCTCCTGACTTTGTTAAAACAAGAAAAGGATTTAAGAAAGGCATCAACATGGAAACAAATGCATACAACTCATTTTGTACGAGAAATGTTTTGATTGATGTAAACAATGATGGGCTGATGGATATTATGTGCCAAGGATCTCCTCAAGATGTACATAGTGGTTGGTTCTTTGTAAATCAAGGTAACTTAGAGTTTAAGAAAGTATCTCCTTACCAAGCATGGGAGAATGAATGGGTTGACTTTTACAAAAGCGAGTACGGTGGACAGAACAGAAAGTTCACAGGATTCCCAGATGCTGATATGATGGCGCCCGGAGGCTATTGGAAATATAAGTCAGATTTCTAATAATTAACTATTTTTAAACTAAATTAGCCCGGCTCAATGTCGGGCTTTTTTTATAGATAAATAAGTATGTAGTTAATAGAGAATTAAAATATGAAAAGAATTATTAAACTAGACCCAGATATCAATCCAATAACAGTTAAAGATGGCAGAGGTATAATAAGCACATACTATCCTCAAACAACTGATATTAAAGAATGGAGTTATATAGTAACTCTAAAAGGTTCTGTGAGAGGACATCATCTACACAAAGAGTTTGATGAATACATTATGTTTGTAGAAGGAAGCGGTGTGTATACTGAGTTATCAGAAGGAAAAGAATTAGTAACTCCCGTTGCAACAGGAGACTGTATCTTTATTCCTAGACTGACACCTCATACATTCTATCCAACATCAGACTCAAAAGCAATCGCACTCATAACGAAGAAATGGGACGACTGTGATGAGCCTTTGACTAGGGTAGATACTAATGAGTAATTATCCTATGATTATAAATGAACGAACGGACTGTAGAGTTTGTGGTTCTGAGGTTAAAAAGGTTGTAGACTTTGGTTCTATACACATAAATGATTTTCCTTTAGACCCAAATCATACTCCGGGAGAAGCGCCCATGGTTCTGGACCAATGTGTGAATTGTGATTTGGTTCAACTTAGACATACAGTTAATCCAAAAGTATTATATGGTGAACACTATTGGTATGAAAGTGGACTTAACAAGAAACTAAAAGATAACCTATTCGACATTGCAGGATATATAAATGACAACACTACTAAAGGTGATGTTGTATTAGATATCGGTGCAAATGACGGTACACTACTTAGTGCAGTTAACTCAGATAGATATAGGATAGGATGCGAACCAGCACCTAATCTAATTAAGAAGTTAGTAAAGAATTGCGAAGCAACAATTAATGACATGTGGCATTACAAACTGATGCAAGGTAAGAAAGCAAAAGTTATTACTGCTATTGGTATGTTTTATGATATGGATAATCCAAATGATTTCATTTATAGCGTAAATGAGGCGATGACCGATGATGGCATTTTTATTGCTCAGTTAATGACACTTGCTCCTATGCTTAAAATGAAAGACTTAGGCAATGTATGTCATGAACATTTAGAATACTACAGCTATAAAAGTCTTGTAGAATTATATGAAACTAATGGTCTTGAGATTTACAAAGTAGTAGAGAACGATATACAAGGCGGTAGTTATCAACTGTGGGCTAGAAAAAAGAATGAAGGCAGTATTGAACACTACGAAGACTTATCTTCATTGAAAACATTCTTTAATGATGTAGAACGCAACGGTGCGTTATTAAGAACCGTATTGACAGACAACAAGAAAAACGGCGGTAAGAATTATGTTTACGGCGCTAGTACAAAAGGAAATACAATGTTGCAATTTTGGAAACTACATGGGTTGTTTGATGGTGCGGCAGAAATACATCCAGACAAAGTAGGCAGATTCACAGTCGGCACAGGTATACCCATTGTACACGAAGATGATGCAAAGAAAGATGCAGACTTGTTCTTTGTTCCTAACTTTGGGTTTAAAGATATGTTTACAGAAAAAGAAAGTGAATGGATTGAGCAAGGCGGTAGAATGTTATTTGCAATGCCCATAGTACATATTGCAGAAAATAAATCAGATGATTAGAGAATATACTGCCAAAGAAGTGATTGCACAGAACGGGTCAGTCAAGTTATGGGAAGACGCCATATGGATAAATCATAAACACCATACGTACTTTGTTCCTATTTGGAGAAATGCTAGTTCAAGTTTCTTGTTCAATATAGCAGAACAATATGATTATAAACTTGTATCACTGCCAAAAAATGATTCATGGACACTTTCTTATACAGGTTATACATTTATACGATACCCTAGTGAACGATTTTTAGGACAGCTATCAGTAGTATCAAAAATATATAATTGTACAATAGAAGAAAGCATAGAATGGTGGTTAAGTAACAGGGAAGACGATGTTCACATGAAAACTCAGTGTAGTTTTTTAGAAGGGCTTGAAGATGTACCTTTGCATTATATAGATGCAGACAACATAAGACCTATAGGACATAAACATATAGATAATGTATTAGAGACCATTCAAAATACAACACGTTATAATGATATTTCTAAACAGAAAGAAGAATTAAAATTACAATTAAAAAAATATAAAGCACAAATTAAGGAATATTACTTAGAAGATTATAAATTATTCAAGGAGAACATAAAATGAAAATTGCAATAACAGGCGGGGCAGGATATGTTGGTTGTAGATTAAGTGAACAATTACTGAATAACGGACATGAAGTTATTTGTATAGATTGGTTAAAGTATGGGGTACAACCTATATTAAATATCTTAGATAGAAAAGGATTTCATCTACATAAGATGGATATCTGTGATCCAGCAGTTGAGCCTATTCTAAAAAGTGCAGATGCAGTAATACATCTAGCAGGCATTGTAGGATATCCTGCATGTGAACGTGAACCAGACTTAGCATACAGAATTAATGTAGAAGGAACTAATAGAGTTATTGATGCTTCTATTGATAAGCCTTTTGTATATGCAAGTACAGGAAGTGTATACGGTGAGTTAGGCAAGACATGTGACGAAACATGTGAGACTAATCCAATCAGTACATACAGTGTTTACAAACTTGATGGTGAAAAGAAATTAGAAGGAACTGATGCGGTTATACTAAGACCAGCAACTGCATTTGGTGTGAGTAATAGATTAAGACAAGACTTACTTGTTAATGACTTTACTTACAAAGCAATAGCTGAAAAGAAATTGGTCTTATTTGAAAAGCACTTCAAACGTACTTTCTTAAGCATTAACGACTTGGCACGTTCATTCAGATGGGCGTTAGAGAAATACGATATTATGAAAGGCGAGATATGGAATGTCGGTGATGAAACATTAAATCATACTAAGTTAGACATTGCACAAATTATTAAAAGCAAAGTCGATTATGAATTAATTATTAACGATGAATTATCTCACGATAAAGATGGCAGAGACTATTTTGTTGACTATTCAAAAATTAGAAACATCGGATTCACTGCTACCGAAACTCTTGAAGATGGTATTGATAGTTTAGTTAAGTTATATCACGCCGCGTGATTTTTAATAACACTTGCAATCTTCTTTACGTCTTCTTCACGTAAATCAAACTGACCTGGTAAATGTAGGCCTCTACTTGCTAATTCGTCTGCAATTGGTGTAGGGGTTTTCCATTGTTTATGAAAGGGTTGATTACATAGACTATCATATACTGCACGGCATCCTATGCCTTCTTCTCGTAATTCTAATACAAGTTCATCACGTTTGCTTACTAATATTTCAGGATACGTTGGCGTTACAAATTCTAAATCAGTATTAATAAAATCTACCACACCTTTTAGATGTTTACAATACCACTTAAATAAATGTTTCTTATGCTCGACAATAAATGGCAGTTTCTTCATCTGTGGTACACCGAAAGATGCTTGTAAATCTGTAAACTTAAAATTAGAACCCATGACATTATATACTTCTCCAACCTTGACCGTTCTGCCAAAGTTTTTGATTGCTACAATCTCATCACTAATACCTTTATCATTAGTAATGATGCAACCACCTTGTCCTGTAGTAATAATCTTTGGTGCTCCAAAACTGAATACGCCCATGTCACCCATAGTACCACAGTGTATATCGTTTACTGTTCTACTACCTAGTGCTTGTGCAGAGTCTTCAATTACGACTCTACCACTTTCTCTTAAAGATTTGATTTGTTCTTGAACATCTTTTGGGTATCTTCCATTGATTGCTGATACAAATATAACTCTACAATCAGATGGTATCTTATCGAAGTTTATACAGTAGCTAAATGGGTCAACATCAACTATCACTGGTATGCCTCCCATTAGTATTGCGCCGTTACATGTAGCCGCTTGTGTATACGCACTTACGGCAAACTTTTCTCCTGGCTGTATTTTAGCTATCATAGAAGCACACAGGAGACCTGTAGTAGCACTTGTTACCATGTGTGCATACTTGGCGCCAGTATAGTCACATATAAGAGATTCTAACTCTCTAGTTTTGGTATGTTCCATAATCCAACCACCAGAGTTAACATAGTCGTATACGCTTTCTATTTCTTCTTTCCCATACACTGGGTTCATATGACTATTTTTTGTTAGCATTTACAAATTTCTCCATCTTATATTTTACATGCTCATAGAAAACTAAATTGCCCTCAATACTTGGGTGTACCCAGTTAAATAATTGTTTTTCTTCTAATTGTTTCCAACAATCATATTGACCGTGTACATAGTCTACAACATTGGGATGAACAAATTTCGTTATCTTAGGGTCAAAAACTTGTGACATTAACATTGCCATGAGTTTTCCAACCTTTTCATTCAGTGCCCATCTGTATTTATCTATATTATGTTTTTCTATATAGGCATGAATTTCGTCTTCACTTGCGTATGCTTTTATTGTTTGATGTACAAAGTCTGCGCCTAGATTAGGAGACATGCCTTTAATGCCTGCATGTTCACATAATACATTTTGCCAACTAGGTTCTATGACTGTAAGATTTTCATATGGTTCAACATCTACATATGTAATATCTGAATGAGATCCTATAATTCCTATAGGCATGTTTAATTCATTCATTTCTTTTAAATCCATATGTAATAGTTGATGTCTGTACGATAGCCAATCATTACTGCAAAGTAAGTTTTCAATAAATTTATTATACGTGATTGATTTATAAAGTATTGTTTCTTTCTTATATAATGGCCATGTCTGTTGGCCTGTCTCAGGATCAAAATATAATCTAGCTAACGGATCGCACAAGACCCATATTACTGGTCCACTGAATGGTTCAACTCCATACTCTTTTCTCTTTTGCCATTTTTTTATTTCTAGTACACATTTTGTATTACTGTTGCCATGTCTAGGCAACCATGCATGGTTGTGTGTTCCTAGACTATGTTTAAATTCTTTTGCAAACATATCACCTATGTTTATGTTTGGCTCATCACTTTTATCTCCTAATGGAGATGAATAACTTTGTACAGCCCAACTAGGACCAGTATAAACAAAATCATTATCAAAACTTTGTATTGGTATATCTGTTTTTGTTTGAGACTGATAATTATAAGTCATAATACCACTTGTATGTTTTAGCAAATGCTTCTTCCATACTATACTCTGGCTTCCAACCTAATTCCTTTAAGCGAGAATTATCTATCGCTCTATTCTTAATTCCTTCAGGTCTATCCGTATTGAACCAAAGATTACCTTTGTAACCACTGACTTTAATTAATAGTTCAGCTATTTCTCTGATAGAAATTTCATAGCCACTTGCTACGTTGACTGTATCATACTTGTCATTATTTAATATTATATCCATGGCCGCAACTGCGTCTTCAATGTAAAGTATATCTCTACTTTGATTTCCAGAACCCCATATCTCAATACTGTCTGCATTGCTTTTACATGCGTCTACAAACTTTTGCATCAACGCACCTATTACGTGTGCATGTTCTCCTGTCCTATCATGCGGTCCGAACATATTTGTGTTTATTGCTGTACGCCAATTAGTATTGTACTTTTCATTACTTGCTCTACATTGATACATACCCATGAGTTTAGGTAATGCAGTAGGAAAGTATGTAGCGAAAGGTTCGCCTTGTAGTAACTGAGTTTCATTATAGGGTTGTTCGCCAATCTCTGGATAACTACATGTGCTTCCTTGTAGTAGTACTCTGTCTGTTCTTGCGAAACGACATGCTTCAAATAAGTTATTTTGAATTGTTAAGTTCTTAATCATTAATTCAAAACTCTTGTCTAAGTCTTCTTGCAGGCCACCAACAGTAGCCGCATTTATAATTACGTGTGTGGGCTTTCGCATTTGTATATCTTGTTTAGTAGATATGCGTGAACTATAATTTGCAGTCTGGGTGTTACCTCCATCTGCATCAGTTATAAGTTTCTTATACCAAGTACCGACAAGTCCTCTGTCTCCTGCTATATAATATTTCATACTATATATCCCTGCACGAAATTCATCATAACTGCGGTACCAGTGATAGCACTACCTATCATAATCGCTCTATCTCCCCATGCCATACCTACTGCTACCCATCCTATGCTACTAATAATATATGCAACTTGTCCCCAAAATATTAGTCCCGCACTCATTAGAAATACACCAGACACTGCCAATGCCATGGCCGCCCATTTGATATACCAGTCAACTGTTCCGACTGGCGTAGTAGGAGTTAAGTCTTCTACTTCTGTCTGTAGTTCTGCTAATTCTTTTTTTAATCTTTTCTTTTCTGCACCTAGTTCCATAGCAAGTTTTCCTGCCTTGGTCATCTGGCTATGCTCAAATTGATTTGTTATTTCTTCTTTAATCTCGTCCATCTGTTATCTCCTTTTGTACAATAAAATAATCATTAACAGATGCGTTGGGAGAATGTGCAGTTGACTTTGGTGCCTCATGTCCTCTATGAGGATTTTGCCAATGCATCAGTAAATTCTTTTCTTCCACAAAGCCTTCGAAATCTGTGTAAGCCCATGGGTAAGGTTGAACTACTGCTATGCCTCCCATGTTAAGGAATTTCTTAATGCATTCTATAAATGACATGATATCGTGGCTTTCATACGGTGCAAAGAAAGTATTTGGGCTATCGTTCTTATCACGTATTTCCCAAGACTGTGACAGATTTCCATCATGTAGTCTAATTATTTTATCAGTTTTCCAAAATATATTTGACATGTTAATTAATATTATATCATATTTCTCGTTAGGATTAAAGTCTTTTCCGTAACAATTATTAATATTATTCAACAAATCAAAGTCTCTACATGGATAAATGTGTACATCTGCTGGAGGTTTAATATCCAACGTCTTCCAAATCTCTTTAAGTTCATCTATCGAATCACCTGCTTCTTTATATGAATTGGTCGAATGTACATTGGTATAACCTTGGCTTTTTAGAAAGTGTGGCATAAAACCAAAGTGAGTGCCCACATCAAGTATCTTAATATCTTTTGGTGCATAGTTAAGTCCGATGTTATCAAGTATCATAGAATGGTTAGCCCAATAACCCGGAACTAACGAGCCTTTGAAATACTCTCTATGAGATACAGAATTTTTTGTTATCTTTTTGAATTCTTTTTTATATACATCAGTAAAAGTATCAATGTACTTTCCGAATTCAACCCCAATTCTGGATATATTGTGTGGTTTTCTAAAACGCCAAGAACCCCACTCATTATACATATGCCAATCCCATTCGTAATTCTCATCGCAATATTTCATTTGCTTTTTAGTCAACTTAGCAGGAGTCTTTACTTCAACTGTCTCTAACAACTCGCAAATGCGTCTGGCAATATCACGCTGTCCAAAATCTTCAATCCAATCTAATGTTCTTTTATAATTACCAGTACCACTCATATTATCTATATCAATTACACATTTGCAATTTAATTCATAATGATATGCAGATTGTGATAGTAATTTGACTTCTTCTAGTTTCTTACCTGTTTTTTTCAAATATGCAGATAGTCTCTTGTCAGGTCTTCTGGTAAATATAATTGCTGGAATATTAGAGATATCTGGCAACTCATCCCTTCTACGCAATCTATATCCCAAATTAGGTGCAATGATTTCTTCTATCTCATTTTCTAAGCATCCTGATATTGGTTGAATTAGTGTATTAGTATTTTCATTATACCAAACATATCCTCTCATACGTGAGTCATCATCAAACACATTTCGTCCGTGTGCATCTGTTGGATCAATTTGTATTTGCGGAACATAATCTCCTACACTAATACTTTGAAATGCATCGTTGTATACTCTAGGAGCATATTGATTTTTATAATGATGATAATTAAAATCTAACACCTCTTGCATTTTCTTAGAATATGTAAACTCTGTCTTACCGCGAATTATCTGTACATTGTCAACAATGCCTTTGACTACATTTGAGATTTCTTCTATTCGTTCATTGTAAGGCAACTCATCATATTTCTCGTCCCAAAAAGTATCAAATGTTTTGAACCCAAGATTTTTTAGTTGTGCAAGATATCCTTTATCTCCTACTATAATAAATGGCTGGTGCGATATTATCGCCTGTGAAATTTTTTCACTTAATGAAACAAACTCATCACTAGCAGTAAACTCTGTAATTACTTCTACATATGTCCTTCTTCTGTATATTTCTAGTTCTTCTATTCTATTAAGGTTCGATCCTGATAACCAATCGTCTCTTCCGGTTTCTATACTATATGGTAATTTATTACCTAAATATCTATTAACTATTTCTTCATGTATGTCTTTTGTACTATTACAATTTTTGATAGCCGCAACGTCTCCTAGATATAACGGATTATTTTTATCTCCATCAAATTCTTCACCTAGTAAACTAAAGTAGGAATTTTTATGCAAGTTGCAATCTTTCTCAATAAACTTGGCAAGGATATCAAGACGATGAGGCCTAATTCTTTTATTAAGAAACAGTAAATGTTTCTTTGATATATCTTTATAATGTGATGTATCTGTTTTTATTTTTCCCTTTTCATAATCAGCAAACCTCAAAGTACTTGTGGAAACTGTAATACATTGAACTGTGCCATCTTTTATTAGCTTTGCAGAGTTTTCAAACATAGTCCAATACTTAACATTTTTGTGATTCTTTTTATTAGAATAAAATTTATCTATTTTATAATAATAGTCCAGTGGTATAAATTCTGCACCCATATCAAATACAATACAAGCAATCCCATCTTCTAAATCTTTCGTTATAGATTTGTCTTTGATAACATCTTCAATTAGATTATCTGTGTGCGTAAGATAGTTGCCATGCTCCTCTGCCCACATACATGCAATCCATGGAGAAATAAAATAATACTTTTCAAATCTTACGTCAGGGTGTAACTCATCAACAAAGTTTTGATATAGGTCATAGTGTTGTGGCTCTGTGTGTATCTGTTGAATTCTATCAGAACGGACAGTTGTCCACTTATTGTAAAACATTCTATGCATAGCTTTCTTTCTTCTTAATACTTTTCATGGTTGCATTGAATTCTTGATTAGTATCTTTACCACAAAAGATTGAACACGTTCTCAATCTTTTATTATTGATATTATTATCTTTCCAATTATCAGGCCAGTGCGTTTGAAACATTGGACCATTAATTATGTCTTCTAGTTTAGTATGTTCTAAACTTATTCTTTCCTTACCAAAGTCATCTATAAATTTTTGTAACTGCACAGTTTCCTCATCTGGGAATGCATATAGTTTACTAGCAGTCATACAACATGGGAAAACTAATCCTTCACTAGACACGAAAATACTTTTAGGCTTGATAACCATACAATCTATTCTTGTATTTCCTAACTTCTTTTCGTGTTCAGTTAGTGGTCTGTTTTCATCTAATTCATATTTGTGTGTATACTCACCCGATGGGTTTGTTTTAGCAAATCGAATTGTTTGTAAAATCTTTTCTGGACTGTCTGTGTCTTCGCCGTCGATTCGTTTAAATGATGATTGTTTAATATATTTATTAATGATTTCATTAGAGTTACCATCAGATGGAGGATGCAATTCATAGTCCTTTGTTCCGCTTTCATTAAATACTGCCAAAGATGATTGTGCATTTCCTTCGACCACACTGTCAACAAATCCCAATGCTTTCTTTGAAAAGAAATCTTGTATGCCTATTTTTTTTGCTAATATCTTTGCCTCTTCTATTTGATGCTGATTATGTTTGAATACTAAGAATTCCCATCTAGCATGGCCACCACCAGCGATATAGTTTTCCATAGCAGTCATAATTTTATTCCAATGAGTTCCTCTACGATATATCCAATTTGTATCCTCAAGTCCATCAACACTAAATGTCATGTGTCCATTAGTTCCGATTATCTGTCCTAATTCGTACCAGAAGGTTGCGTTACGACCACTAGCATTTGAATTCATTGTAATTCTAATATTAGGATTTATAGATTTTGTATACTTTAGAATATCAATTAGTTCTGGATTAGTCATAGCGTCACCGTAGTTACCACACAAAGACATGCCATATAACTGTGTTAAGAATTTTACACTAAAATACTTCTTAAATTGTTCTAATGAAATATAAGTCTCTTTGTATCTTGGGTTCTTTTTCCCACCCTGTTCTCTGCGGTTGCATACAGGACAGAGAGCATTGCACAGGCTACTACTTTCAAAATCTAAATGAAGTATTTCATCATGCTTATACATTGTATTCTCCGCTTCTCTGTACACTTTTTTTCGTGCTAAGAATTTCAGTGTTTACATTTGATCCACAAAATTTACTACATGTCAATAGCTTTCCTAATTCGGTTGTAGACTTAAGCCAACTTTTATTGTATCCAATTTGAAATAGTTCACTATCTGTAATGCTTTTTACTGTATTGCCTTTTGATAGGTCTATTGTTTCTTCACCATATTCTTTTATAAAATTTCTCAGTTGCAACGTTTCAAATACCCCTACTCCATAATATTTACTTGCTGTAAAACAACAAGGGAATACTAATCCAGTTGACGCAACGAATATACTTCTTAGGTCTTTGCCAGACCAACGTATTGCTGTACAGTTGATTTTACAATTATCATATCCTTCTAGTTCTTTTGGGTCTTCATCGATAACAGGAGTACGAGTATGGTCAAACATAAATGATAATGTTTTTTTAGTAATTACTGCCGGAGATGCACCGTGTTTTCTAACAATTTGTTTTTTCTTTACTTTTTCATTTCTCCATTCATCGTCTGGTGCCTGCATATAATAGTCAAGTGTGCCATCATGTTTAAGAGATTTCATTTCTAAACCATGTTTGTCAGAAAATCCCATAGCTTTTTTGGCATGAAAACTTGTAAAGCCCAAACTCTCAGAAAGTAATCTTGCTTCTTGTATCTGGTGTTGATTGTGTTTGAATACTAAGAATTCCCATACTGCATGTGATTTGTTCTCCGCAGTAAACCATTCCATAGCATTCATTATTTTTTTCCAGTTTGTACCTTTTCTGTATATATGGTTTGTATCTTCTAATCCGTCAACACTGAAAACAACATTTCCTGATTTTCCTATAACATCTGCTAAGTCTGTCCAAAACTGTTTATCTCTGCCGCTGGCGTTTGTATTCATATGAAAAGTAATATCCGGATTTAATTCTTTTGTATATCTCATTATTGGAATTAACTCTGGATTGGTCATTGGATCGCCGTAGTTGCCACACAAAGTTATCGACTCTAACTGTTTTATTAGGTCAGCATCAAACCACTCTTTGTATTCTTTTAAACTAATAAATCTTTCAATCATTGTTGGGTTCTTTGGTCCACCGTTCACACGCCGATTGCATATAGAACATTCTGCATTACACAGACTGCTTACTTCTAAATGTATATTTTTTATTAAATCATATCTATACATTAAAAATGTCCTTCAAACTCCGGTAAGAAGTCTAGTATATTCTGTTCTCTAATCTCATCAAGATTTCTAGTATACTCTTTTGCTTTTTCCCATTTGGCTGGGTTGTCTGGTCCTCCAAACATTTTCTTAAATTCTTGCATTTTCCAATCATCAAATACATTAGAAAACTTATTATGTATCGCATCACGCATTGCTTTGGGCAATACTGCTGGAGATAATATATCAGGATCATATACATAATTATGATGAACCCATACCCCATGTTCTCTATGGAAGAAGTTATAAAAATCACCTAGAGTGCTATAGTTCATCCATGATACAGTCTGTGTTACATCAATCTCAAAGCCTTCTTTCTTTAATCTTAAGAAGTTCTTTTCAACATCATTCCATTTTGTAGGGTATCTTATATAATGATTTCTATCACCCAAATCATCTATACTGCAACTTACTTTTACATGGTCAAACTTTTTCCACAAGTCTATGACTTTATCATTCATGTTTGTCATGTTTATGTTATACCACAGTTTAATGTCAGTCTTGCCTAACTCTACTAGTCTTTCTAAAAATCTAAAATGTTCTTTAATAAGTGTTGGTTCACCACCATTGATGTAGAATGTCTTTACGTTATCACAATGTTGTAACAAGTCATCCCAAAATCCTTCACGTTCAGGCCATCTGAATCCTTCCATTGTATCATATGTAGTAAGAGTAAATGTCGTTTTCTTTTGTAATTTATCATAATCATTTCGCCATTTGCTACTAGAAGCAGGATTACAAGTACGACACGCAACATTGCAAACATTACCTAATCTTAACTCAACGAACTCAAGCTGAACGTCTTTCATTGAGCCGTCGCTCTCAGTGGCGTCCCTAGCAACTCCCACAGTATACTCAGGATAGTTCTTTATTTCTTCTAATCTTTTAGAAGCCATACCTTTAGCTTCTTCTGAATAACAACGCATACATGCTTTAGGTTTTTTGCCATCTAGTACTTCTAATCTTGCTTTCCTATAGCTTTCGCTATTCATAGTATCGAATACAGTGTCACGATTAAGATTATAAAATCTATCACCATCACGTGAACTACTCAATGAATTACGATGGTCTGCAACACAACAATGTGTCACGCCTCCATGCGGATGCGTAGCAAGATGTTGAAATAATAATGGGCAAAAAGTTTCACTCATAATATCTATCCTAATTGTTTAATATTTGTCATGCTAATTCCACATTTAATATACTTGTAGCTTTCATCATTTCAGATGTAATTTCTTCTCTTGTTTTACCTTGCATATTTAATTTACCTAAACATACTCTTCCATTAGTAAATTCGGGTGCAGTAAAATCATAGTACTTCTCTAGGTTATTATTTTTAATCCAGTCATCAATACCTAACCACCCTGTTTGTGTTCCATCTAAAAAATTATGAAACTGAAATGAGAAACAGGTGTGTACTGTATTTTGCTGAGCCAGTCCTTTATTTTTTACTAATGCAGTATCATTTGTTGACCTACATGCATCTAAATCTTTTCCAACTCTAAAATAGTCTAGCATTAAATCCCCATACCACGCTTCGCATGTAAACTTCTTATAGTCTTCTGCATCTAGTGGTACTGTCAATTCAGAAGCCATAGCGCCGCGTCTAGGAGCTAGTCTGCATGTTCCAAAAAATTCATCCCAATCTTGGTATTTCCAATCTTCCATTGAGTGAACTAATTGGTTAATTTCTTCTAGGTATTTGTATATATCGCCGGCGGTGTAATCTTCCCTTTTAGTTATTACAGGATCATTAGACACATCTTCAAAATATAAATGTAATGCATTTAGTTTGTCTATTTCTATGTCTGTAGAATCTGTTTTTAATTTTAATGAAGGGTCCGCCGCTGGTATCCCTTCTATCTCTGCAATCTTTTTAACTACAAAATTCATACGCTTCTTCATAAGCATAAACTGTTCAGGAGACACTGATGGGTAAAAATTATAATTAATCTTTACACCATTTTCTTCAATTCTGTATGTCTCTTGCATCAACGATATAAACTTAGATGTGGTCGAACAGTTAGACATCAAATCCCATTCAAGCACAAACGTATCATCAATATCCGGATCCGGAATACGTGCATTGTGTTCACCTCTTAACGGCAACTCTGCATAGTTTTTAGAAAATGTAATTCTAAGTTTTGTCATGTCATTTTTCTTTCTTTTGTCTGGTCCACCAATCATATAGTTCGGGATCTGCTTTGTATATATCTTCTAGTCTGTGTTGTTCTTGTCTAATTCTATCAAGTTGTTCTTGATAATTTCTGCCATTAAAAAATTGTTCTTCATGGGTATCAGGCCATTGTTCTTCAAATGTTTCTCTATCCTTCATGCCCTTTAATGTATTTACTAATGTTAATTGCTTGTGTGTTGCTTTTGGTTCTATGTACGCAAGTAACTCATCTAAATGTCTATGTAGTATATGCTTAGGCCATGCAAAAGGACTAAACACGATATCAGCATGAAAGGCAAACATAATCTTTGTTTCTATTCTTACATCTAATTCCAAACTCAAATCAAATAAATCTTTGATACTAAACATACCCGGACCAGTAATAGTCAAGTCAAATAACATCTTGTCCTTACCACCTGGTGCCGCTAGTCCTTTCTTAAAGTTAGCTAACCACTCGTCCCATACAATACCTTTACGAATGAACTCTACGATATCACCTGTACCATCGATACTTGCACACATTAACCAGTCTTTAAACTGAGGTAGATAATCAAACAACTCCATACCTTTAAATGTTGTACGAGATAAATTAGAGTTATATCTTAAGTGGCAATTCTTTGCAGAACCATTAGCGACCATTTCTTTTAATGCCCACCAATGTATATCATACATAAGTGGCTCGCCGCCTACCCAATATATTTCTTCTACGATGCCATCACTAATTGCTTTCTTAAATTCTGGTTCAACGACTGTACGCTGAAACTTAACCATCTTTTGTTTTACTGTAGGTTGCATAAATGGTTGATGCTCAATCGACCACATGTCATGTTTTTTCTTTTCTGCTTCCCACGAACTTGATAACTGTTCACCACACATGCGACATTTAAAGTTACACAAGTTAGAGTAACGATAGTCAAATGATATAGCAGGCATTGTTGTATGCCCGTCATCGTCTGTCTTATCAAATGCTTCTTGTATCTTGTCTCTGAATAGTACACCAGTAAACCATTTACGATAAGATGATAAACTTAGAATGTCATCATTGCAAACATCACATTGTGGAATACGTTCTCCTGCCATTAGTTTCTTTCTAATGTCTTTCATATAAGGAGAGTTCCAGTGTTCTTCTAGTGATACTGGATTAAAATCATCAGCATCAGTTTTAGAATCAGTTACTTTACCATAGCGTTCATCATTTGATGCATCGATGTATTGCTTTTGAAATGAATGTTCTTCACGTGACGCACAGCATAGTCTACGTTCACCTTGTGGAGATATGTATGTATGCGACCATGGAGCCATGCAGAAAGTTTTGTTCTTACTTTCTTCTGCACAACTTCCGTCACTTTTCCAAATTGGTATAGTTTTCATTCATTTACTCCGCAAAATATTGAACAGGCTTTCAATCTTTTATTTCTTATATCATAGTCATTGAAACTTTCAATCCAACTGGTTGAAAACATTTCACCATTTATAATATTCTCAAGTGAATTATGTTTTAATGATATTTTATCTATGCCGTCTTTTTCTAAAAATTCTTTTATTGGTTGTGAGATATCGCCGCCGTCTCCGGGATAGAATGCACCTATCCAACAGCATGGAACAACTATACCGTTGTGGTCTACGAACACACTGTTTGATTCAGATGCTTGGCAATTTATTTTTAATTCGCTAAGTTTTCTATCAGTGAGACTTAATTCATTCGGCTTGGTATAATTTTTAAAACTCCAATGTAATGTCTTTGTAGTACTCTCTACATTTTCTAATTGTTTTTTTATATCTTCTACAAATCCTGTAGAAGTTTTTTTCTTACCTGATAACCAATTCTTACCTAAATTCTGTGTATCTCTTTTTGGGTCTCTGTTTGTTCCTTGTAAATCTTCATCTGGTGCCATAATAGTATATTCGAATTTGCCATCACTACGATATACATTCATTGCATTATCATCGCCATCATAAAATCCAAATGCTTTCTTTTGATAAAAGCTAGTTATTCCTATCTTTTTTGATAGTTCTCTTGCTTCTTCTATTTGATGTTGATTATGTTTGAACACTAAAAAATCCCAAGACGAATCTGCACCAGTTGAAACATATGCCTTCATTGAAGATATAATTTTATCCCAGTGAGTTCCTCGTCTATATATCCAATTTGTATCTTCTAATCCATCGACACTAAAAGTAACTTGTCCCCTACCTTTAAATAGTTCACCTAGTTCACGCCAGAAGTTATCGTCTCTGCCACTGCCATTTGTGTTCATAGTAAATTTGATATCTGGATTAACTGATATGATATACTTGACTATATCTATAAGTTCTGGATTAGTCATAGCATCGCCAAAGTTTCCGCACATTCCGATTATCTTTACTTGCTTAAGTAAATCAATTGGAAACCAATCTTTTATATTTTGCAGTGTTAAATATGTTTCTACAAATGTTGGGTTCTTTTCGCCACCTTGTTCTCTACGACTACACATAATACATCTAGCGTTACACAAACTGCTTACTTCTAGTTGAAGGTCATATATTGTATTGTAACTAATCAAAGGAATACACTCCAGTCTGTTTATCATACTGACACTTCCATATTCTCGATTCCTTGATACTTCTCTCTACTTCTTCGTAATTAGTGATGATATGTTTTTTATCTTCTTTACTGAGTTGCTTAATCAACCCATGTGGGTCATTATCAAGGTCGATGATATTTTCTAAATCTTCATATGGATAAAAATGACAATCGTACTTGTCCATCATTTCTATTACAGACCGAGAATACACTTGGTATGCTAAATCATATGAATCAATACATGCCGATATTTGTTCGGGTGTAAAAGTTATTTTATCGTATTTTGCTTTTTTACGTTTACCTATAACCCAGTTGCCTGTTTCTTCTGCAATAAGGAAGCTACATATTGTATCTATTATATCATGTCTGAATGTGAAATGTAAATCAGTAACCCCTAGGCTTTTAAAGAAATGATGTACTTTATCAAAATTAAAATACCATATAACTTCTGGATTTACTTTTTCGTTTAACTTGGTCATAGAATCGATATGTCCACACATAATGTTCCATTTCATACACCATTCTATTCCTGGATATTTGTTATTGATTTCTGAAATCATATCAAAATACCAGTCATATTCACAATCATGAATTTCAGTTGACGGCAATCCGTGTGCATTAAAGTCAAATGCAGGAGTGCATAAGTTAGCCGCTACATGATTGCCAACTACCGTACTTCCACTTCTTGCATTGAACATTATCATATGCCGTTTCATTCAACTTTGACTCCTCCTAGTGCATCATTTTCAGTGTCCCAACCACCAACTTTTTCGTGAGCATCGTCACCTCCTTCATAGTCTTTTGTAGTGGCTGGGTCACCTGCTCTGTCGCTATTTTTAAATACTAATTCTTTATTCAAAATCTGTTCTCTACTTGGTGCTTCTGCTTCTAAAGTTTCGTACCAATCTGCAATAGGTCCTTTGAATGTTTCCCTGAAATTATGTCCTCTTCGCACATCAAACTGAGAAAAGAATGCTTTAAAATCATTATATAGCTTCGGAGTTTCTGCTGTATTCTTATGTGGTGTTTTAACAATATCAAGATAGTCAATCAATCTTTGTATACTTGCTTTTTCACCTTCTGATAATTTTTCTTGTGGTCTTTCTGTGTTGAACCATGCTTCTAGTTTGTCTTTATAAAATGTCTTTACATCCTCAGGAAGTATTGCCGCACTTTGAAAAGAAGGGAAACGCAAAATGTTTAGCGTCATAGTAGGAGCACGTTGTCCATATTCTTCACGTAGGTCTAACATTTCATCCATAAAATTTGTGATAGTAACAAGACACAGTGAATTAATAGTCATCATCATATGTAGTTTTGCTACGTTTGATTCTTTTAATACACGATGTATATTATTCTTCCATAAGTCATAATCTAATCCATCACGTATATATTCTGCTTGGTCTTTGGTTGCTTCCATTGAAGTGTATATCTCAAAGTTGGGGACATGCCAAGACTTTTCAATTAATCTGTCTAATACTTTTGGTTTCTCCGGAGACAAGTTAGAGTTGATAGCAAAACGCATATTACGTCCTCTATCTGGATTCTGTTCAAACCAATCAAACAATTTCCATGTACCTCTATGCATGATGGGTTCACCACCAGTGATACGAATTTCTTCTAAACAATCTGCTAAGTCACTCTCCCACCATTTATGAAATGCTTGTATGTATGGGTTGTCTTCTTCTTTCTTTGTCTTGGGAGCCGCCCAAGGTGCAGTATCAACAAAGTGTCCTCTGCCATCAGATTGTATATTTTGATATCCACCATATGTATTGATATCTTTAACCCATGCGGTACTGAAAGCAGGATTACAATATGAACATTTTAGATTACATGCTCTATCAAATGAGATTTCAAGTGTACGCAAGTTTACGTTATCATCCCATGGCATTTCCATACTCTTGTCAATATCTTCGTCTTTAAAGATTTCAGTTTTGAATACACGGTCAGATATATGATCCTTGCCCATGTCTTCAACTTTCCAACAGTATTCACATTCAGCAGGTCTTTTGCCTTCTTGCATATGTTTACGCATAAGTTTCTTATGCTTTGTATTATGAATTGCTGAAGGATTATCTTTAATTTCTTCAAGTGGGATCCAATGCCCTGGTGGGTGATGACAACTTGCAGTCTGCCCATGTCCTAACCAGATAGTAGCGTTATACCATTTAGAAGCACAGTAGCTTTCGCTCTTGCTATCAATCATACGCTCTTTGTATTGATGAAGGGTTTCTCCCTCCCAATGTTTACGACCCATATTTTTCCTCGGCTTCTTCTTTTGCTTCATTCCAAAACGCTGTCATTTCTGGAAAGGTTTCTAAAAAGTTTAATCCTCTACGTCTGTCATACTCTGTAAAGTATTCATAAAAACGAATTAAGTTATTACTTAATTCATCATCACTCATATTTAGTCCTTCTTTGGCCCATGCTAAATCTCGTTCAAGTTTTAATACTTCATAGTTCTTAAAGCCTGTATACTTGCGACCATATAAATCATTCGGTAGTACATTTTCTTTCATAAAGTCAATGTTAGATTGAATTACATCCAGCATTTCTTGGTCTGCTAATTGAATAGTCATCCAATCAGGATAACGCAGATAGGGAATGTCAAACCATACACGCTGGCGTTTTTTACGTACAAACTCTGGGTGCTTAAACCCATCATGGTCTGGTGGTTGAATAATTTTATCTTCTTGGTTCTCATATCCAAATTCTTCACGTAAATCTAATATCATTTGCAAAAACCCACGTAAATTTGGGATGCTCAATAATTGAAATGTATTGATGAATGAAATTTCTGTTCCATCTGTTTCACTTAAGACTCTACGACAATTTTGATATAGTGTATCAAAGTCTAATCCGTCACGCATATATTCTGCTTGAGGTCCTACACCATCTACGCTCACATATAAACTAAAGTGTTTACATGCTGGTGCAACATACCAGTGATTGCCACTATCAGGATTAAAACGTTCTGGGTCTTCCCATACACGAATTTTTTCTAATGCTTGTATTTTTTCAATAAACTTATCCATCAACTTAGGACTTGGTGGACACATATTCGATGTAATACTTAGGTCAAGAAAAGGATTAGGGTTTTCATTAACATAGTCAAATACTTTGAATGTATTATTATCCATAAGAGGCTCTCCGCCTGTCATACGAAATACTTTCAAATCTCTGTATATCTGTGGAAACCATTCCCAAAATGCTTCAATATAAGGATTGTCCTTACGTGCTACTTCTAATGGCATGAGACCTGTTTTACGCAGGTAATCGATATCATTATGACCAGTTCCATTTGAAAAACGAAAGCCGCCATGTTCTTTGATATCATCTTCCCATGCTGTACTTAGATGAGGCGAACAATAACTACACTTGAAATTACAAGCCTGATTAAAGTTCACCTCAACATATCTAGGAGTAATGTTGTGGTCAAAGTCATTGTTTACGACTTCGTCCCATGCATCTTTAACCCACCACTCACTTGAACGATAATGTCTGTCACTAAGTCTTCCGCCTTGTGGGGCGTCAGGAGCATCTTCTACATTCCAGCAATACTGACAACCTTCAGGACGGGTGCCGCATTTCATTTGCTTTCTTTCTTCTAATTTGAATGTAGTGTTGTGTAATGCATTAACATCTTTCTTAAGTTCTTCTAACGGAATAGGGTGTGTAGGTGGATGATAGCAACTGTGTGTGCGACCTTGGGGCAGATGCAAACTAACTTGCAACCACTTAGCCATACACATAGACGGTGAAAGAGAATTTAATTTTTCTTTCGTTATCTGTGCATCATCATCATAATTTGACATTATATATTATTTGTCCCAGCCAGTTTGTTTTTCTGTTGCTAATGGGTTGTTAACTCTTGGTGGATTCGTATATACACGTTTGAAGAATGTTGCTACCTCTGGTGTTGGATCACAAAGTTCCATACCAATTTTATCTACTAGAATATCACCTATTACTAAGCATTCATCAAATAATTTTTCATAGTCCCATTCTAATTTTGTCTTTTCGCATTTCATATCTCCGCCTTCAAACTTAGGGAATACAGTATTATCAAAGTACTCTTTAAACCAATCATAACTAGAAATATTTTCTAAAACAAAATCAGGGTTAAGATTTGTATCGTAACATCCTAGTCTTGCACCATAACATGCCCATAGTCCGTTCTCTACATTTGCACCAATATTCATCCATGTAATTAGACGTTCATAGTTCTTAGGCCAGATACACTTCTTAAAGTCTTCTACTGGTACTTTCTTTCCCTCATCAAGTGACATTTTAGAACCTTCACGGTAACCTGCACGAAAGGCTTGAAATGGAGACCCTGCATTATGTACTGTAGAATAAATGTTATTCATCTGAATATAATTTAAGTCCCAACAAAAATCTACTTTCTTTGTTTCATCTACTGCATTTTCATGGGTTTTCATATCTAATACAAGCTGTACTGGCCAGCATTTGATACCACCATTGCCGTATACTAGACCGTTAACAACGTTCTTCGCTGACCATGAGATAACAGAGTTTGCCAAATCAGTATCTTCTGGAAATGTTAATTCCATATCAAAGAATTTTTCATCTACGATATTATCACCATCAATAGTAATAAATCTTTCTGTATCACTTTGTCTTGCACATTCTTTATGTGCATTGTCGAATCCTTTTACGCCGTCTACTCGCTTTGCAAATGGAAATTTACTTATAATATCTGCCCAATGTTCTTCTTTATTAGGCTCATCGTAACTTAGATAGAATACATCTAACTCGCCGATTTCTAGTTTGCTCATCATGTTCTCCTGAATGAATATGTTTCCAGATATTTCTGGGTATATAAACTTATATTGTATTTATTATATTCGAATTTAACTCTAGTCTCAGAACTCAATAGTTTTGCGAACGGAATAGAGATAGTTTGTATAATAAAATCTGGTCTATTTTCATATGTTATGAAAAATGGGTGATGAGTTTTTCCTGCCAACGTGACATTTTGATGTTCATCAACGTTTGCATTCTTCACTAATTCTTTGCTAGGAGTAAAACATAATTCGGTTCCGTCCCATGTTACAGATATTTCACAATACTTCTCATTATTCAATTTGTGTAGTTGAGAATCTTTATTGCGTTGTTTAATATCTACTTTGGATTTTATAATCTCATAAACAAATATATCATCTGTTTTGACTACTTTGTAATCAGAGAACTTATAATTTCCCATAAGAAATGGTTTTATAGATTCCATAGAGAACCAAGCACATTTTAGTACATCATCTTCTATACTCATAGATGTTATACTAACAATGTCACCATGCTCATTGAAGTTAACCGCTCTTGCATCTTTAGTCTCATGTGTGAACCCGGTGCTTAATATTTTCATATATCTAGTGCCTTTTCATACATATTAATTTTTTCTTCTGTAAGCCATTTCTTTTCAACATAGTGAAAAGGAAGTGACTGTTCATAATTTGCTACACGAATTTTTAAATCACTTGATAAACTGCTTGGGATACTTTCTGTCCAAACACCTGATATCTTGTTATTAGGAATGTTTTGAATATAGCTTTTCATGTGCGTAAACGTAGGCACATCTTTGATATCATTGTCTATTACTTCTTCTTCTAAATCTAATAAACGAATAGCAAGAGCATAGGCTAAGTCTGCACTCATCCAATCTTGTCCAGTACCTTTAAGAAATTTATCATAGTATACGTTCCAATGAACCATAATCAATTCAATCATTTTAAACAATTCAAAAGTTGTATCTGATTCTTTAAAATAAGTCATGTTGCTATACACATTAGGTAAACCTAATTGTGTAAATTTTTTACGATAGTAGTCATCAACTACTTGTTCGTTTCTAAATGTTTTGACATGTGTACATGCCCATACATCTTTTTTAGATAGATGATCCCACCAATGGTCTACTGGGTGTGTAAACAACACATCAGTATCTAAAATAATAGTTTCTTTGAACGGTGTCATGTGTGGATACTTCCATTTATTATGGATCTTCCATTCATCTGCGCCAGCATCATCGTTCCAAGGGATATCTACTATATGGTCAAACACTTCTTTGTGTTTACCAGTTATTTGTGTTTTTGTTGAAGCATCTACGCATACACAGATTGCATTCTCTTGTTGTGTAGCTTTAAGCGACAACGCTAAAGCATAAGCCTGATTAAGATAATCATACTTACTATTCTGTGCTATACAAATATATCCTCTACTCATAGCGTATCTCCTTGCGCCAATAACACATCTATGTTGCGTTGTATCGCAGACTTGTTCATAATATGTATATCTGTGTTAGTAAATCTAGCTAATATATGCTCAGTTGTTTTTTCGGGTTTGGCGCAATACATTATAATATCATTTGCACTGTTTACTCTAAAAATATCATCTAAATCAAAACTGTTGTTTAGATAATCAATAGGCAATGAAGGTGTTTGGCATGCTACTTGTCCATTTAAAATATGAACAGCCATTGAGAACGCAAAATCATTTCTAAACAGTGTACCAGAACAATTATACAAATAGTAATAGTACTTATAGTTTTCTTTTATATGACTAACTAAAGTGAATAAGTTTTCAGTGTATTCGGATTTTCTAAAGTAAAAGACTGTTGCCCAATACATCGGTATGGAGAAATCGTCAATATAGGAAACGTTGCCGCCATGTCTACCAGCTACGTCCCTATATTGACAATTAATCATGAAGTCGTTTTCACTACCCCATACTTGGTCAAGAGTGTCACTCATTACAAAGTAATCACAATCTATTACCAAACTTTCTTCGTAAGGTGATAGGTCATATACATCACTACGTGACATATTGACGAAAGGTGCATACTGCGATTGTTGTGCAGTATCTTTGAATAACCTTATATTACTATCTTGTGTTGATGCGGAAATAATAGTTCTATCAAAATATTTGTTTACTAGTTCTTCGTTGTCTAACAATGATTCATTGTTTGTAACTAGGGCTATTTCGTCAAACCCCGATAGATTTTTTCTTACATATCCTGCACATGTACATGCAATTTTTATGTAATCTAGTAAACCATTATTTGTCGCAAAGATTATAATGCCTTTGCTCATTAGATTTCCAAGACCTTCTCAATCTTACGTGAACTACGTAGTTTCTGATAATCATTATAATATTCATTAATGACTTCGAAATACAAACTAGAAATATCTTCTAAAAATTTCTTAGTATCTTCAATTTTAATTGGAATGTCGTTTTTGTCTAAGAGAATTACTTCATCTTTTCCAGACACAACAATCATATTAATAAAATTAATCAATTCTTGTGATACTTTAAATGTACCACCAGAACTACTATAGTTCAATAAATTCTGTGTTTTAACTTTTAAGTTGTTTTTATTAAGGTTGAAAGTCTGCATAGTGTTCGAAAACTCTAATGCTCTTTCTAGCCGTTCAAGTTGTTCACTTGAAGGCGTAATAGTTTCTTTATTTGACATGGTTATACTCCTTGTATTCTTTATATAATACAAGAAAACAGACTGTTTGTCAAGCCTTAAAGTTCAGAAATGTGTGAAAAAGTCGGAGAGGATAGTTGTACGCCAAGTCCAGATGCATCTTGGTCATCTGCACGTAGCAAATCTACTTGTACTGATAATGTACCGGCGACATAATCAGTCAAATTATATTGACTTGTTGCATATGCATCATAGAATTCTACTTTAATATCTATTGCATTTGTGCCATTTAATCTAGCATGTACTTCGAATTTGTTATTTGTATAATAACCACTGCTACCATCGCCACCTGATTTTTCATATATTTTAGAATATGCTGATGTTAATGATGTAAATCCACCAGCTGGTGTTCCTACACCACCAGAAGATTCTGTAACGTTGTGTGATAGTTTGACATTTCCAATGTTTGTAAACATTGTGGCCCAGTCAGTACTTTGCTTATGGGAAACGTCATAATTTGCTAATGAAGTATCTAGTCTTAAATCTCCGCCTGCGTTGAAGAAATGTCTTCGGTCATCTGCGTTGGCAAAAATTGCAGATACTTCATAAAATATATTTGAATTCCAAGTGTGGATTGCACCAGCACCTGGAACATCATATGTCTTAGATGATGAAATTTTATTAGACTCTGCGGTCATTTGTGCGATATCAAAATTTAGTTTATTAGCACGAACATTTGTAATGTCTGATAATAAATCTGGGATTATTTCAATAATTTTGCCTGCAGTTGGGAAAGCAGGGTCACTAGTATCTTCTGGTGAAGCTATACTAGTTCCCTGATGCCTTCCTGCAAACTTAAGAGCAGTTAGGAGTAACTGCATGTGAGAAGCGTTAATTTTTGTACCACTAGCTACGTGAGGGATAACGAGTTGATTTTGACCATAACCCGAGTCGACCGCACCAATTCCAACAATTTCGTTTATATCATCTGCGAAACCGTTATAATCGGATGCTCGTATCTTTCCTCCTAAGTAGTAACTTTGTGGCATGCTGTTAACCTATCTCTTTTCATCTTGGAAACCTATTATAGGTTGTCCGTAATTGTAAATGTTGGATTTGTTAAATTAACAGAACCTGATGTATTACTTAATTTTAATGATGTTAATGCGACTGTTGAAGTCCCTACTGCCTGGTCAGCGCCTGACCAAGACCATGGGCCTGCATAACCTGACCCAGAACCAGAACGTGCCACGTGTGCATCTGCTAAAGTAGTTTTAACATAAATGTCGCCACCTGATTTGTAAGCCTCAATAGAAATATAGTTTGAACTATAGTCGCCATCGTTTGCGTATTCTTTCTTAATTTCTGCGTAAGAACCACTTAGGTCAGAATACTTTTTACGTGTAGACGTATCAACGTTAGTTGAATCTGTTGCACGTAATGAAATTCTATATGTTCCTAATTCTGCTGTTAGTTGTTCCCACGAAGTACCTTGTTGGTTTGAACTTGTATCGCTATGTGATGCTGAAATTCTAATTTCCCCACCTGCTGACATCCACGCATTCATGTTTGCTTCACTACCGAAAGCTACTTTAACGATTTGTGTTCTTGTGCCGTTCCAGTTGCTTACTGATTGTGAAGTCTCTGATGTAACACTCATGTCCCAACCAGTTGAATAATCCCATGGATTATCAAAACGTGTACTGATTGAACTAGTAAATGATGATGCGTCATTATAAAATTGTGCATCGTCAATTACATCACCAGCATCAACTGCCGTAAATGGGTTACTAATATTATAAAAATTTGCTACCTTTGCCGCCGCGGAATAGATTGAATCTTGATATGCATCATCGATTGTATCTCCCGCAGAAGGGTTAGCCGCAACTGTGTGACTTTGGTTATAGCCACCGCCGACTCCTGTTCCATTCAAAATTGAATTTAAGGTGTCTCTTAGTGTACTTAAGTCACTATTTGATATCACCGCCATGTTTATACTCCTAAATTTGACTAGTCATTAAATTATACTTAACCTCGAGGTATTTCCGGATTCCTCTTAGCTAAGTTGAATAGTTACCGTATAATCTATAACGATAGTTCTATTCGCTGATAATAACACAGGATGAAATGTTACATGTGTTAGCATCAGGGTCTTTTCTTCTTGTAACTCTCCGGCGTTAGTGACGCCAGACAATAAACCAATTTCATCAAAAGTAAATGCCGCGACACTATTAGCATCTGTCGAACTATCTGTTTCCGGTGTACTCACAGTAGGATCAGTTAATTGCAACATACTCTCATAGTCATTGTGCGACAATGTTACTTTGAAATTAATCTTAGAAGTGTTTTCTGGAATAAGTGTTCCATTAACACTCTCGCCAGGATAAAAAACTGTATTAGTTGTTTCCTGTTGATATGTTTTTGCATATAACTTTGAATTACTCGCTGTCATATCCAATGTATCATAAGTTGTGAATACTCTTGGAGAACGGTAAGATAGAGTAGTAGTTGAATTACTCCCACCATTACCAAATGCCATCCAATTGATATATGGTGCTGAACCAGTCGAATTGATACTTGTTGGCTTACCAGCAAGTCCAGACGCTAGAACATATGCCATATTTCCTGGATGAATAGCATTTTTCTTGTTTACAAGTACTTGGCCTGTCTCTTTGTCAGAGATTTTTAGTACACCAACTACTTGTGCTTCTATATTATCTTTAAACATTTTTATCTCTCTTAGTAATCTTAACTATTTATCAAAATACTCTCTATATGGTTTTATATCCATTCTGTCTTAAGTTTTCCGTGAAGAACCATTTCAAGTGGCGTATCTAACGCATATACTTTGCTAGTTGATCCCGGTGCTGTATGCAATCCTGTATAGAGTCCTCTTTCGTCAATAGTAAGGTTTTGACTTGCTTTCTTATTGTATGTCATAAATTCTATAACACCTGTTGTTTCGTTTTCAAAAGCAATTAGTTTCTTATTCTTCTTAGATGCAGTCTTAAATGATGCTGGTGTATCTACTACAACTGTTGTACCATCAAATGATGTTGCTGTAGATTCTGCATCAACTCCAATTCTCCAACCACGTCCGAACATGTCATATACGAACATGTATGTTTTGTCGTGCGTTGTCTTCGTTGCATCTGTATATTGCTTAACCATCACAGTAGATGAATCTAGTATTGTAGGAAGTACAAGACCAGTATCGAACCCGCCTGCTTCGGCAGTATATTCTTGTCTGGTTCTTAATAGTCTTCCTTGTTCCCATGTTCCGTCTGCGATATCGACATAATTATCTGCATCGATAATCTGCTCATCGCCGCCGTCAATAGTGTCTGATTCAATATAACGTGAATGGTTACCAAAGTCAAGTGAGATTTCCATTTTTTCTTCAATATCTACATCTGACTTTATAAGTTCGTCTTTTCCGTATATGCGTGTCTTTGTTCGTATCTTTGTATGATACGGTTTTGCCTCAGTTAGATATTCTAAAATATCTTCTTCGCTGTCACGTTGATATATAGCATACTGTCTTAAGTCTCTATGATACATTGTGATATCAATATAGCTTGATTTGAATATCCAATCTGGATGTGTTTTCTCAGTATACATATAATTAATCATACCAAATAATAGATTGTTAAGAAGATTTCTCTTAGGATATGTTATTAACAATCCCATTAGTTCGTGTATTTGAACACCTAATGCATTTTCGTAATATTTTGCAGATGCTTGGTCATTCTCTGGAAATACTAAATCATTATAAGATAATCTAAGTGCGTTCTTTGAACTATGAACTAAACGCAAAGCACCGTCATGTTCAGCATAATACTCATCGTGTGTAGGCAATTCTAACTTGAATGATGTTACGCCTTCTTTGTATAATTTTAGCATGTCAAAGTTGCGTGTCTTTGATAGATATCCGTATCTCTTAATTTCTTTGTATTCGTCTGCTAAGTACCAGTCACCCAATGATAATGCAAGTTGGTCTGGTTCTATAAAATCTTTATAGAATGGGAAGCTACCTGTTAAGTGTTTGTTAGACAACTCTTTGTTAAGAATTGATGCAAAGTTTTCTCTAGCAATTTGTAGATTCGTAAACCAATTATTTTCTGTAGGTATCATTCTGTAAACTCTTACTACATCGTCTGGTAATACTGTTACTGACTTAGCAATTAGCAACTTAGCCAAATTTGGATTTGTTGTAGAAATATCAAACCCAATATCTGATGCATCGATTATTTTAGAGTTAAGTGTAACAACGGTATCATTGATGGTTGCATCGTCTCTGCCGCCGCCATATAAACCTGAAAGAATTGGGAATGTTATAATTGTGTGATTAGGATCACCCAACATAGATTGCTCAACTTTCTTCTGGTCATACTGTTCAAAATGAACATTAGCGATACTATCAATCATTTGCCTTTGTAGTTCGCCATCAACTACACTCGTATCATATTTTCCGCCTTCTTTGACGAATTTCCAATCTGTGTGTTTGGCTGATATATCTGATGTTACTCTATATTCGATAGAAACATCAATCGATTCGTTTTCAAATATGTATGCATTGTTGCTTATAAGTATTTTATTATTTGAAATTGGAATAAACTTATTATTAATATCACCGCTTTCAAGTAGCATTTTTATTTCTGCAATGCTTAATGTCTTACCAGCGACTGGACTGTTTCCCACTTCACTCCAATAGTAGTATTCAGTAATAGATTTATTCTTTGTTGTATCAAAGTACACTTTGGTTGTGAACTTTGTTATTCCTTCTGGTAATTGTTCGCTCTTAGACCATTGTTTAATATTAATCTCTGAACCTGCAACCAACTTGCCCCAATACTTTGATGCAAATGATTCGACTATTAATTTGTTTGCGTCTCCATAATCATTATACCTATAGTAACGTGCGAGTGTAGTGTCCCACCAAATCTTTCCTAAGTTCTCATCAAGCCATAGTTCATTGTCTGTTGTAGTATCATACCCAGCCGGATCTTCCCATGTAACGTAATCAATATCTCTTGTTGCTGAACCTGGGAATTTTAAGTTAAGTGGGTCATATAGTTGATAGTTAAAGAAGTTATTACCATCTTTTATTATCACACGCTTCATGTAATCTACTTCAAGTGTGTTTGCTTGTCTGTTTCTTATTAAAAGAGAACCAGTGCTATTTCTGTTTAAGACAGCCCAACCTTCACTTATATAATCATCTGCCCAAATCAAAGCCTCTGCATTTAATCCTAAGTCTGTATAGAACTCGTCAAATGTTTCAAACAAATAATTAGGAGTAAATCTCATTGACTTCCAACGCATTGCTTTAAAGTTTGCGTTACTTGTAACACTTGTATAGTCTCTATATAATCCTAACTTAGATAACATTGCGTCTGTGGTTCCGCTAAATGTTAAACTAACTGCACTTGTAGTGAATACCATTCTACCATCACTTGTAATATTTACAATGATATCACTTGATTGTGAGTTTATATAATCTTTGAATTCTGATGCACTGCTACTTACTGTTGTAGAATTATTATAAGTTCCTACAAGTATACCCAAATCGTTTAATGGATTACCAGTTATATTAGAAAGAACTATACTTGACTGTGAACTAACAATCTGTAATTGTCTGCCCGATGCACTCTTAGATAATGTTACACCTGTTACACCCTGTAATGCTTGATTTTGAATATCTTCAATAATATTTGTTAGTGCGTCTACTGTTACAGTAGTTGTAGCAAATCCTAGTCTACCCATAGCGCCCGGTGTTGTTTCTGTAATAACTAAATCTGAATTTGAACTAGAAATTGTTATTGCGTTACCTGATGCTGATGCGTCTACAATACCCAACGCATTGATTTGATTAACAACCGATTGTGCAGTTGGATTACTTGTTGCACTATAATTACCAGCAGTCATGCCTAACACCGACAATGCTGTCCCAGCCAATGTCATTGTGTTGTTTGTACTTGCAATAGTTAACAATCCGCCCGCTGATACAGTAGATGTTATACCTGATATTGTAGATAGTTCTGTAGCAATATTTTTAAACTTACTTTGTTTATATGATGAAGTAGTTGATAAACCCAAGTCAGTTAGTGCGGAACCTGATAGTTCAAGTACACCACTTGTTGTAGTTAATATTAACTCATCATTCGCTGTTTTACTTGCAATAACATCAAGACTATTCGTATTAATGTTTAGTATAACTGCATCTATATCATCTGCCGCGGTCAGTGATAGCAATGTTCCATTAACCTGTAGTGGTTTGTTTTGAGGTATAGTTGGCGCTGAAACAGTTCCAGTAACAGTTAAGTCTGCAAAAGACTTTGTTGTTCCATCAACGACAATAGTATCGCCTGATGCAACCGCAGTTGTTTCTGTCACAGATGAAGTCTCGCTGATGCTAGAAATTGCACTATATCCAATAGTCAATGGTGTACCATCAATTTCAATTATGTCATCTTTGACTGACGCTAACGCCGATGTTGCTGTTGCTGTTGTTCCTCTAAATGTAACAACTGTATTCGAGTTTACAATAGTTCCATTGTTTCCATATACAACCATTTGCATTTTTTCATTTGCTGATATTACCGGATCAACTGTTGCACCGTCACCACCTATTGCAATTCCACTTGATACTGAACCAGACCCTGGTGTGTAAGTATAGCTTATGCCATCAATTACTAATGCATCACCTGATGCAAATACTGGGTTACTTACTGAGCCTATTGCTTCAACTCCTTGTGAGGATGAAGTTGGTACAAACAAACTGCTAGATGTTGAACTATCGATTTCTACAATAAGAGGTTCATAATTTAATTCAAATACTAGGTACTCATATATTGTAATTCCGCCTACTTCTTTTGTGCCGTTGCTTACTAGATAATAATAATCTGCAATTTCTGGATCAATAGTTTCATTTTTAATTTTTATATATACGCTATCAACGATATCAATTTCATTTACTAAACCCAAATATAACTGATTGTCTTCTGTTTCACCAACATAAGAAATTTCTGCTACTTCACTTAAGCGTCTTACGTCCCATTCACGTATTGGGTCGAACTGCAACCAAGCTGTATCGCCTTCATATAATGTATTGGCATTCAATGATGTTAAATCATATTCTGTTTTTACTGTGTAATTAACGTCATTTCCATCCACATATCCTGTAGTTCTAATTGGAAATTCTTTTGTAATATCTCTGTACACAAAAGGCCTAGGAAGCGTATCAAATTCTACAGCATGTGGGTCACTTAAAATGTCAATAGTGTTGACAGACTTAGTTATATTATATCCGTTGTTTACTTTACCATAGTCATCTACTTTTATTGCCCAAACATCTTGGTGAGTAATATCTTTGAAGTTACTATTGTTGTTAATAATTCTGTTAATAGAAGACTCAGTTCCTTTATGTGCCAAGAAGCCTTTATAGAATTCTAACGCACTTTCTCTTTCAATGCCGTGATTGCTTAAGTATGCTCGTTTGTTATATCCTATTTGTGAACCTTTTAGCCCATTTATTGCTTCCAAACTTTGGTCAATAAGTGTATCTCTGTAATACTTTGACTCTTCTGCCATTGTTTCAAAGTTAGGTATTAGTTCATCGCCGTATGTTAAATAACCGTCAACTGTTAAAGTTCCGTCCCAATCTGACTGCCTATTACAATCAATTTGCATACGTAAGTTTCTATTGTGCATATGAGGATCATATATTATGTCACCATAACTATCTACTCTGTCTACTACAAACGCATGTTCTACGTCTTGTATATCAATCTTCATCCCGTATACCGGAACATTACTTCTAAAGTTTATGGCCTTGCCATCTGTTGTGAATGATATTTCTGAGTTTGGAATTAATCTTCCAGATGCATCTACAACACGATAGAAGTTTTTATGTGTTTCTTTTCTAACTGATGCGACACCATATGGTGCAGTGAAACTACCTGTTAATAATACAGGAGATAGTGTAATAAAGTCTCCTGGTTCATGTGTCTCTGAACTCCATTCTAAGAATTTTAATAAAAGCTGTTTAAAGTCAATGGTGTTTCCATCTTCATCTATATCCGTAAATCCCCAACCTATCAGTCCTAAATATTCCTGATAGCCTACCATCAAGTGTGCGACATCATCTATCGAAGTTAAAATATCACCATAGTTGAATGTTTTTACAGCATCATTTTTAAACTTTTTCCAACCGTATGCTGTAACTACATTAGTAACTGGCCATTCTACTAGCTGTTTCCAATCCTCAATGTTATCATCTATCAATGTAGTAGATGTATGTGCATTTAGACAAACATAAGGCTGTCCTTGATATTTCATATAAGAATCTTGTCTATAATAGTTTCCTTGTTGCCAATCAGAAAGATGCATTCTGTCACCTTTAGTACTGAATGCCTTTTCGCCAGATGTTCTATCCCAATCCATTGCAAAGAATGTAGGATTGATATCGTCATATCCTTGTATTCTATATCCAAATGATTGTGTCTTTGGTTGAGAGATAAGAGACCATGCTTGATAATCAAATTGAATTATAGGACTTGATTGTTGTTCTTTTGCTGTCTGTGACTCTGCTATTCTTCTGTAATATTTGCCGTCAAACTCATTTAAGACAATATCACCTTTTAGATATGTCATAGTATTTGCTTTTGAATATACCGGATGAGGGCTATCTAATGAAACTTTTTCAATAACAATAGCACTGAAAAATTCACTTCTATTCGGCTCACCAGAATGTATTACTAAATCATAATTGTCTTTAGGAATTTCTGTATATTTACTGTTAGTCATAGATGTATTTTCTGCTAACAGCTTGAAGTTATTAACAAATCCACCTAGCTTTGAGCCAAGTTTAAATTCATAATCTTGTTTTTGTATTATGATATTTGCAGTATTATATCCTTCTCTACTATTGTAAATTGAAATACTCGTATCAATTTCATCTTTGTATGTGTGGAATATTTTGAAAGGTTTGGTCAGCATCATTAGTATGAATTCTATGAAAGGATATTCACTTGAATTCTTCCATGCCATTTCTACTGGAGATCCATCACCGAATTCCCAATCTTCTGATAATCTGCCTATATCATTGTTTAAGATTGATCCGCTAAAAAATAAATTATTAATATCAATATAGTTGCCGCCAGCATCGACTGGAATTGGAACATTTGTGATATTATTAATAGAAAATAAGTTAGACCAAAAACTTGGGTCAGCAAAGTTGGAACCGTATGTAGTTCTAAACGTTGTAGGCTCTTGTGAAAGTCCTATTGTTTTCCACGGTTCTTCTATAGGATTATCTGTATTGTATGCATATTTAAATATACCACGCCAGTGTCCCGGAGAGTCTGCATTTATGTTTCTATAATTCCATGTAGTCCAATCACTAGCATCAAATCCTGTATTCTGTAAATCATCTATATTATTTCTAATTAGCCATTTCTTAAAGAAAGGATACATCGTGTAGTTCTTTTCAGAATTAGACCATTCGCTTGGTGCAGATTTGTACACCCCATAATTTACAGCATCTAAATTTGTTCTTGCAAGATTATCATCTAGGTTGTTCCATATAAGAGTTTCAAACATTAACATAATGTCATCTGTCTTGTCGCCCCAAAGTTTCATTCTTGAACCGTCATGTCCTATAAGGAATTGTGTTACTCCGGAACTATATCCCATATCATCCATAATCATAGGTCTAAATGCTGGGTATAATTTCAAGTATGTAGCACTTGGTGGGACGAATGTTTCTTTGATGCTATCATATCTTCTAAGATAGATAGTACTGTTGCCTGATACCGGAGACCTAAAATTTAAAATATCCTTACCGCCTTGACTGATAATGATAGTATAATCTATGTTAAGTCTTTGCAATACACCATCTTTAAATACTGACAGAGTTTCAGGAAACGCTATAGCTCCTAATTCATCAGGTACAAACTGTTCAGTAGCATCTGCTATAATTTCTGTTATTTCTGCTTCTTGGTAATTAGAGTATAATTCACCATGATTAATCATGTCAAGTTTATCAAATATACTAATGCTATCTCTCTTTGATAATGCAATTAGATTTATTGCTTCTTCTAAAATCATTAAGTCTGATTTAGATTGGCTTCCTGCATCATTGAGAATATCTCTTACTGTCGTTACTAATTTGTTTTTGTATCCTTGATACGTTGTTGATAAAAACTCAACTGCTTTTATTGGGTCATAATCATCCCTTGTTATAGAAAAGAATGCATCTTTAACATCAACAGAGTTTGTAACTAACACACTTCCTTTATTATGAAAAGTGTTAAGATGTCCAACAGTATTTAGGTTTCTAAAGTTATTAAATCCATTTGCTTCACCGGTAAGACCAGGAGCAGTTTCTAAAATTCTTAAAAAATGTTCATACAATATTGAGTATGATAAATTTATATTATTGTAGCTTTTATTATCTACGTTAAATTCTATTGAGTGATGCAATCGTTGAAAGCCGTTGTCGCCATCATTTACTACACCGCTTTTTGTACAGTAATCAATATACACAAACCCATCTGGTTCATTATCCAATGTCACTGTATTGTTTGTCAAATCAACTGTATAATTAGCAATCTGTTTCATACCCTCAACATAAACATCAACGGCATTAGTTGTCTTTGGTGTTTGTGATAAGGTTAATACTTTCCCAGATTCTCTTCCATACTCTTGTCTAAAGTTTCTATAATCGAATGTAGTATCAATATAGATACCAGTCATTACTCCATCTAAATCATATTGTGCATTATCAGGTATATCAACAATAAATTGAAATTCACTAGCATAATCGCCTGCTTTTAATAATGGAACAAATCCTAATTCTTGGTCTGCGTTATATAATGCGGAATCACCAATCACATATGAAAAGATTTTTGAATCTACTATATTTCCAGCATTGCCATCTTTGTCATATATTTTAAATGTAGGAAACTCCCAATCTGTTGAAGCGACTTTATTTAAACTATCATTTCCAAGTTCTATTCTACTATCAAATTCTATGATAGGACGTTTAGCTTGTTCTATCTTATCACTATTTGTACTTGTTATAAATGATTTTATATCATCGTAATGATACCATGAGTTTTCATTAGACCACCAGTTATCAACTGCAAAAAGATTTGCATCGTCCCTGGCAATCGTAACATAATGTTTTTTATTACTACCAGTTATAGTTAGGTCGAATCCTGGCTTAACCCAGTAATACATTTCGTAGTTTATAAACTTGTCTAAGTCTACTGGTATATTAATTGTTTTCTTTGTAGTATCGAATAATCTTCTATGGTCATTTGTCAAAGCACCTTTATTAAATAAAGAATTCAACATGTCTTCATAAAAGACCTTATCATTCTTACTAGAGTATACTGGTTCTAAACCGTAATTCTCACGACCATATGCATGTGGAGGAAACGAGAGATATATATCTTCTTCTCTGTTTATTCCTTTTTCTTTTCTACCAACATATGCTCTTGTCTTTTCGACTGAGCCTTTTGAGAATGCTCGTTCAAGTGTGCCTTCAAAGATAGTTTGTAATTCACTATTCTTTAAATGTCCCGGAAGAAAGTCATAAATTTTATTCTTAGCCATTGCTTACTACATCCTCGCCTTGAAGTTCTGATGATGAAATTGCTGAAATGATTTTAACATTTTCTGATGTTGTTACACTTAAGAAAATTTCATTTGGTTCACTAGTAATACTTAGCAAGTCTGTAAAACCGCTAGTAGAATATTTAGGTGTTGTAACAACACTTGCAATATAATCTCCAAGTTGATTATGTAAGTATGATGCTAATTCTGAGAAGTAGAATGTGTCACCAAACTCCCAGTTATCTAATTCGAAGTATTCATTTACTTTAGTTGACACTGCGGTCTTGACCTCACTGTCAGTATATGCTGTTCCTGATTTCTTAACAACTTTGAATGTAGCCTGATTTTCAGGAGATGCGAAGTTGCCGAACAAGTATTTGAACTTGACTGGTATATATGAAATATGGTCTGCAATAGACGATTTGGGTTCAATACCACTCATCAATGTTGACAATTCGTAATTATTTGGAGATGTAGGTACTGCTGTTTTGAAACCACCTGCTATCCATTGATTTACTTGTCTTACATAGTCACTTGTAAGAACATACATATCAACTATATTACTTGTACTCGGATCAATTCTTTTATCTACATCTGCATAATGATCCCATCTATAACTCATAAATTTGTCTTCAACAAAACTTTTGCCATCGACTACTGAGTATTGTGTGTCGCCATACCAAATAACTGTAGGAGATTGTTGATAGTACACAAACGATTTTGACCAAGTACCTGCTTGATATAAGTACCATTCGCTATCATCTGTGTTAAACCATATTTTATAACTTGGTAAATTGCCTTCTGGTGTTGGGTTACTAACTGTTCCGGCATTTGGTGCCGCTGTTGCAGATTTTGATGCTCTATGTAAATCTATATTTTCATAGCCTGCATGACTGAATTTGTATGACTCTATAATAAATTTAGATGAAGTCACGTTTCCTTGGTCATCTTTTAAATTAAATACATTCAATAATCCATATGGATTTCCGTCTGCACTTAATGTCAGTAATTTAACTCTTGTAGGATCAATGTATCCTGAACTTATTCTATATTCATCATAAACATATGCACTTGTAGTAACGTAAGATGATGTTTGTACTTCAACTTTCTTAGCTACTTGTACATCGGCCACAACTTTGACTCCAAAGTCTGCTAATGTAGTAGTGGCACTACCATCGCCTACAAAAACATCTAATAAACTTGAAGTGCCTGGATCTATTGTCCAGAATATAATTTTATATGAATTGCCAGCACCCGCTACTAATTCACAATGATTCGATGATATAATTTGTCCGTTGTTATCTTTGATAACCATATTAGATTGTGTTATAGTTTCAGATGTTGAGAAATTTATTTCACCGTATGCTGTCTGTTTAAATCTAACATCATTTTCTGCGGTATCAGATTGTGTTATACCATCTCCGCCTGTGCCATCTGGTTGTACATTCCAATTCTTATATGGATATGTAAATTTATACGATGAAGTTCCTGACAAGTATTCTGTAATGAAATCTTTTTGTACACCTGTCATACCAAATGTTGCAGTCTCTCTTGTTTCTCCAGTTGGTAATGAACTAGTATCAATCCATAAAAAGTTATTTGTTGTCGGTGCAGAACCAAAATATGATAAAGAAGGTTCGCCCTTAAACCCATGTATATTTTTTAAGTTAGTGGACGATATTGTACTATGTGATGCTACTGCGTTTGCTTGTGCTTCTGCGTTCTGTTCGCCATCAATTGGCATTCCGTTTGGTGAAATGTGCGTTTCAGACCCTGTCGTTACAACCGAATCGTCTTCTACATTCGTTAGCAATGAAACATATTGAGACAAATCATCAACTTCAAGTTCTAATTCAAAATCAGGAGTTGAACCGATGATATTATTTGGTGTTGCAGGTGAAGTTATTGCACTAGTTGGCAAGTCGTATGTAATTCCCGCAGGCGATACTAATTGATGTTTATAATCAACTGTCGAAATAGTACTGTTATTCTCAACATAGTCGTATGTTACATCTGCACCGGTGTTGCGATATTTTGCCTTGAATGTTCCACCGCCACTGCCGTTTGATGCAAATTCTGACACTGGTGTATAACCTACAGTAATCTCATCTGAAATATTTGAGTCCGAAGAGGTTACTGTCTTAGCGCCATCATAGTAGTTAATTAATAGTTTGTCTCTTTCAGCAAGATTTGTTTCATTATCTACAACTACTTCATTGTTGCCATAATAAAATCTAACTTGGTCGTAGCTTTCAAACACAACTTTCTTGCCGTTAATTTTGGCAACATACATAGTTTCGTGGGTTCGAATGCCAGGATTATATTCATACTCTACTTTTATTTTATCACTGAGGTCTACTACTCCATCCCATATTTTCCATTCCCATTTAGTTGTTTGTCCTTGAGCAACATCATAATATAAAGTAAATGATGTAACATTCAAGTCATCAATTTTTTGAGTTTTGATTGCTGTGATTTCTGCTTCTGTAAATTTACTTCTGTAGCCTCTGATTACAGATTTCAATGTTCCCTTTTCTGTAATGACTCTATCTAAAATAATCTGTCCTGGGTCTGTAGAAACAACTTTTTTAACTCTTGCATAATACTCCGTACTTGACTCTCCTAGTATTTTTACATAGTCACCTTGTTCTATATTCCAAGGCGCAGTGCCTTCGATTTGTAAATTATTTAATGGGCTTTTTGTATATAATTCATTTACGTCAATATTAATACTAGCCGCGTCTCGGTATAAATGATAAAACTTATTAAACAATGACGGATGTCCGATTGCTCTTGAAAGTTCATTTCTAATAAAATCATCGCTGTTGCCACTAGTCCTATTAAAGTACAATGACATGTTTAGGCTTTCGTCTTCAACAAACACAGAACCATCTGTTCCTGTAATGCTTAAGTTTGAGTGATGTCCGGTAACGTCATCCATTTCAAAGTAACGAGAATTGCCTGCAAAACTTGTGTTTACTGATTTCAGCTTTCTTACAATGTTGTTACCTAATGTTAATGGGTATACATTGTAGTCCTGTGCGTTGACCATTCTGTCTTGGGCGTAATATGATTTCTGTGCAATTCTTCTTACGCTTGTGAATGTTTCACCCGCAAAGTTTTCACCAAAGTCTTTAGTGCTTGCCATTGTAATTGTAAGTCTGTATGACTTATCATCTGCACCAGTATATGGGATAGATATTGTAACGTTTGAAATATCGCCTGAATTTACAGAAAAGTTTTCGTTTGTACAAGTTCTAAACCATGCTCTATAATCACCGAATGCCGCATTGCCGAATATACCGTCTGGATATCTAAGTTCGATTGTATTGTTAATACCAGTTGAGATATTTACAAGGTCGCCATTTCCAGTTCTAAGTGAATTGTAGATTGCAGTTTCACGTGTATCATTGTCAACTTTAGTAACATCTGATTTATAATTTAAGTTACTATCTAATTTGTGCAACCAAACATCAGTATTAGAAACGTTTGCATCTGTTAATGTTTCTACTCTATTAGATGCCTTTATTCCATATCTAAAGTTCTCAAATTGCAGTTGTCCTGCTTTAGCAAGAACGAAGAAACCTGTTCTGTCTGATGCAGGTCCCAAGTTATCATTTCTATTAATGATTGTGAAATTTTTATCATTGAGCGGAGCACCTTCTATAATCTTATTATTTTCGATACTTGCTCTTACAGCCTCAAACCGTCTATTGGCACCTGCTACATTCGATGTGAATGCGTATGCAATAGATTTAGAATTCTTGTTCTCATTTACTTCATATAAGTAATTTTCAACATTGCCGATATTCAAACTTGCACTAGGATCTTGAATTTTTGTATTTTTATTGAATGAAGAATTTAAAACAGTAATGAATTTTTCATACCAGTCAACATCATTTGAGTCATTCCAGTTAACAACGTTGCCGGCGAGAGAGTTACCTTCGTTGTCTGCTACATCTTCTGTAGTTGTGACGCTTGTGATTTTCATCATACCACTTGCATTGATTGGTCGTGTCTTTGTATAACCAAGTGTTCTAGCCATACGTAAAATACTTTCACGGCGTTCAGCCGTATCCATAAAGTTTTCACGTGTATTCATATCACTTCTGAATGCTAGTGAATGTCCTAAGTATGCTACAAGGTCTAAAATCGCAATGAATTCAGAACTTGCTATAAAATCATTAAATTTTTCTGGGTATGTCTTATTGATGTACGCAAGTAAACTTTCACGTATTGTATCGAAATCATAAGACTTCAAACTCACGTTACTGAAAGCAGTGTATACACTGGTCCAGCTTTCACTTGCAAATAAGTTATCTATTCTTTCTTGACTCATTTTTTTATTCTCTCTTTAAATCTATTGTTAGTGTTACAGGCTCATTATCTGGTAATATAGCGACACTAATAGATGCTGTGACTGTATGCTCACCTTCAGTTAAGTTAATGGACTCTAAATTCACTCTAGGTTCATCGCTGATGATGTTCGTTAAATCTTCTTCAATAAGTGTTCTTATGTTAGAGGTCAACGGCTCAAAGATAAGGTCATGTATAATCGACCCATAAGTAGGCATCATAATTCTTTCGCCTTTGCGAGTCATGATATTATTCAATAAATCTTCTACTACTAACTCTTTTCCAGTTAGAGTATGATTGATTGCACTTTTGTTTTTAGTACTGAAACCTATAAATCTTGCCATAATGTTCTCTCTATACTTATTAAGAGTATTTATCAACATATAAACTTCGTACTTTTTGTATTGACTTTTGTTGTAATTTCTGTTATTATTAATTTAATCAAATACAAATGGAGAATAAATAAAAGTATGCCAAACTTAGTACCAATGGTCGTAGACCAAACTGCAAACGGAGAACGTAGCTTTGATATATTCTCACGTTTGTTAAAAGAAAGAGTTATATTCTTAACAGGTGAAGTCAATGACTATCAGTCTGACTTACTTTGTGCCCAATTTCTGTTCCTAGAAGCAGAAAACCCAACAAAAGATATACATTTTTATATCAACTCACCAGGCGGAGCAGTAACAGCCGGAATGGCAATCTATGATACTATGCAATTCATTCAACCAGATGTTTCAACAATGGTTTTAGGTCAAGCATGTAGCATGGGTTCATTATTGGCAACTGCGGGAGCTCCCGGCAAACGATTTATGTTACCTCATGCAAGACACATGATACATCAACCAAGTGGCGGCGCCGGTGGACAGGCAACTGACATGGAAATTCAAGTCAAAGAAATCTTAAAAGTTAAAGAAAGTTTGACTAGTATCTATGTAAAACATAACTCTAAAGGCAAAACTTATGAAGATTTCTATAGTGATATGGAACGTGATAAGTTCATGGGCCCAGAAGAGGCACTAGAATACGGGTTAATTGATAAAATTATCAATGAAAGACCTGAAAATCAGTAAGTAGTCTAATACTTAACGGGTTAAAATGTAATTATGCAATTTAACCCGTTTTTTTATGGCTAAAAACTTGACAGATTAGCGAATCGTAGTATAATAATAGTATATTCAATAAAGAGAGGGTTTAAATATGACTACAATGACAGTAAAAGAACTAAGTGTGTTAGCAGAATCAAAAGCAAATCAGGCTTCTTTAGATTATTTCAATTCAAAACTAGGTGGTAAGGACAATTATCCCTGTGGTTTTGCATGGGTTACTGTTCGTCCTGAAAATAAGGGCAATACTAAGCTAGGTAAAGAAGAACGTAGAGTGTTAGAATCTATGGGATTTTCAAAAGATTGGACTGGCAAAGCGTGGCAAATCTGGAATCCAGGTAAAGTTAACGTACAAAATGTTGATGTTAAAGAAGCAGGTGCTCAGGCATATGCAGATGTAATGTCTTCTGCTGGGTTTAATGCTTCTTGTGGTTCACGTTTAGACTAAAACTTGACAAACTAGCGAATCGTGTTATATTAATTACATAATCAACAGAGAGGTTACTAATATGAAATACAAGTTATATCAAATTCATCTTACAGATGCAGAAATTGATTTAATCAATGAAGAAGGACATGATGCTGTTCATAAGCAATCATTGAAATTAGATATGAATTTTTCAAAGAATGACACAGGTATGGTTGCCCGGGATGCATTCAATCGTGGATACTACACGCATGTTAGTAACATCACTGCTGATAGTTTAGAGGGCGTGTTTCATGTAGGGAACATGGGCCCAGAAGAAGACATTGAGCGTTTGTCTCGTATGTACAGTGTTAGTGTTGGTGACATTGTGGAAGATGAAGATGGCAAGCAATCAGTAGTTGCTAATTTTGGTTTTAAAGAGGTAGCCTAACTAAAGCCAGGAACAAAACTCCACATCTTAGAAGTTTTAATTTTCATAGCGGCTAGTTTTTCATTAATCTGGCCGTTATTCTTTTTAATATTAGTCTGAATTTCATCTGTAATATTATACCATTTTTCATTATTAATCAATGCAATGATAGGATGTCCTTCAATTTTATCAACGCCTTCATTGAAGAAATAATATAACAATGCATCAAATTGTGGTTGAGATAATTCTTTCTTAACAAACTTTTCTAAAACATTTCCTATATTACGTAATTGCTTTTCTAATATAAAGTTTGCCATTGGTTTTGTAATTTTGCCTGTACCTATGTCTATTCTCTGTGAGGCAACGGTTATATATCCATAACGCTTTTCTGTATTTGTTATTTTATAACCAAACCCAACAGTATCATCTGTTATCTCTAACATAGGTTTGTTTGTATCAATGATTGCATTCTTACTCATTTCACTGAATATTAAATCTGTTATTGGAAAGCATGTCAATCTAACGTGTGATAATATATAAGTAGGCTCACCGGTTTCTTTGTAGCCCGTACCTAAATAAGTGCCATTAGGAGTTACAACATTCAACGGAAGTTGAATATAATTTAGCAATGACCCTTTTCTTTTATCAAATAACATTACGCTAACCTCACTGCGGTTGTTCCTGTAACAGAAGAACTATCTGCTACACTGTATGAACGAGTTAATCGGTATGCGCCTCTTTCTGCACTTGCGGCTGAGAAATGCATTGGATCCCATGGAGCACTCCAGTTTCCGCCCCAACCTAAACCATGCCTTGCGGCTATCTCACCGATGTTAAGTGGGAAGTCACAGCCTTGGTCTGCGCCTCTAGTCACACCTGGATTCCAACCAGCTGGTCTTGTTCGTGCATATCCGTTTGGTGCATATGCATTAATATCTATTGCGGCTCCCATTGCATGGAAGCTAGGTCTTGAACCACCTCTTTGATTTCTATTACAGTAACCGCCCAATGTTTTAATAACGTATCCGGTTGCTTCTAAATCATCAATTAATCCTTGGAAGTTAGATTGGAATATTGCCGCAACCTGACAGCCTACTCCATTACTTGCACGTATAGATGCCAAGCCTTCTCCGGGAGGAAGCCCAGGAACATCTTCGTTTGATGTTTCATTTGAATCTTGATTTGCGGCATCCATTTGTCCAGATGCACTATTTGGATCACTTGCTATTTCATTACCAGCGTTTTGTGTTTCGTTGTTATTCTCGCCAGGCGTAGACCCATCTGCGGCTTTTTGTACTGTTTCTGTACCACGCAAGAAAGGTTCATGTGTTGGGAATTTAGGTATAATACTTTTTTCAATTACTGTGTTTTCTAAATTCTGAATATCTGGTTGTGTTTCTAATGGTATATCATAAGCGATAGAAGCCATAGGACCATTAAGATGTAGCTTGCCATTAACTGTAGAAACATACATACTTGTTTCAACTTTCTGATGTAGTGACCCACCACTTTCATAAAACTGCGAACCAATAGTCTTAGTATGCATTTGATTATCTACGTTAATATTATAATTGTTTATAGCATGTAGATTAATATTTTCACCAGCTTCAAGGTTTATATTTTTATCTGCACGTAGATTGAAATCTTTTTCTGTACGCATCGACAATGATCCTTCAGCATAAACCATCACTTCACCATCTGCTCCAATTTCAACCCAACCGGAACCTGAACTATTGATTGCATATACAAAATCATTTGTGCCATCAACAATAACTTGTGCGCCTGAACCTGTCGAAATTCTAATTTGATTAGGGTGTATTGTGCCATCGTCTCCGACAGACCCATCATCCATTGTAATTCCATTACCACCTGGTGTAGTCCAGCCATAAACTTTTGAGTGTTGCGTTGTTTCATAGTTTGCATCACGTAATGGACTTGCAGTAGATTGTCCTCGTTTATTATCAGAAAATATACCTTGACTTGCTGAGTTTACATTTCTGTTAGAATTTCCTTGGTCTGCTTCATCTGTATTTTGTAATTCTGCTAATGTGTTAGGTGTAGACTTTGCAACTTTAACATCTTTGGCAATTCCTTCACCCATTCCACTGCCGTCAGGATTGGCAGTACCTGCCGCACCACCTGGTACAGTGCCGGGAACTTCTTGTGCAACTGCGAACCAATAACCTTCGTTTAGATTTCCGTTATCTGCAAAGAAAACTAATATAGTAACTCCGCCATCTGGTGGGACAGAGAACATACCATATGAACCTTGAGAGTTTGAGCCTCCGAAAGAACTTGCATACATAAAATACATTGGCTCATCTGGATCTCCGCCCAATTTAGGAACATAAGCCGCTATACGTCCTCGTCCTTCTGGATCTGGTTTTCCTCCAACAGTTATGGCTTTATATATGCCACTTTTAATATTCTGTAAAATAGGATTTTCTTGCGACTTTCGATTGCTCAAAAGAGATTTTGCAAGACTGTTTCCTATAGTAGATTGATTAGCCATTGTTTATTTTCCTATACGCTTGATGTATGTTTTTAGCTAAATCTTTATTCGCAATTTCATCAAAATGCCCACAACTTAGCCTACTATAATCAAGTGGTGTATTGATAATTTCTACTTTTCTGTCTAAAGTATTCATATCATTTATGTATTTATTTGCCAATTCCATTGCATCTGGTAAAATATTATACTGTTCCCAAAATCCTATATTAACAAATATAATATTCCATTTGTTTGCAAGAGTTAACCAATGCAATCGTCTTAATATTATCTCAACATTTTTAATAAAAGAATTTGCATTAGTATTAATATGTAGCATATGCGCCGCCCAAGATTCGTCTAATGCTTTTTGGGCTTTTGCACTACGTTTGTTAAAATTTGTATGAAACTCTTGCGATGCTTCTGGTAGTTCCCATAGAATTTCTGGATCAACTATCGGCATTTTTCTTATTCCTAAATTTGGATTAATATTTGCATTTGTATCCCAAGCTCTTAGTAGCTCATTGTATATTGGCTTAGTTGGTTTGTCTATACCAGGTGACAAAATGTTCATATACCATGCATGTCTCATCATCGAGGACATACTATACACAATAGTTTTTGTCTGTTTAGACTTTGGTTCATTTGTCCATTGTTCTAATCTTCGCATTATTGTTTCGTTTCCAGAACCAGGTTTTGCTAAATTTATCCAAAACTTATTTTTATCTTTTTTATTCAATAACGCACTCAAGCACCATTTCTCTGGTAACCCATCGCCAAACATAAAACTATCACCGAATATAGGAATTATTTCTTCTTCGAAATCTTCAAAATTTGTTAAGTCTGTTCTTGTAGGCCAAGCATTAGGCCATACTTCTTTTTGTTCACCAAATTTAGGGTCAATGGTATACGGAGTATAATATGTTTTATCCATATCATGTCTTCCATCATCAAACAACTTACTGAAAGTTGAATACTCATTATTAAATTCGTTAGTCTTCATTCTATTTCCTACGGCGTTGGTGGGTTAACTATCACAAAATCAGCGGCATTAAATCGAACGCCTATTTGCAATGCACCAGTTTCTGGGTTTCTACTATCTTCATTTGCAACTCCCGATGCAGTTGTTACCGCAATATCTGGGTACTCATTGGCTATTGTATTTTTTAAATTCATTGGGTTTAGTCCAGGTTTATAATATTCAAATGATCCAACAGGCGCAGTTGAATCGACTAATCCAAAATGTGTTACTGGGTCTGTTATCGTTTGTATTGTTCCTGAAGAGTCTCTATATGTTATAGGACCAATTGCACTGTAATCTAATACTTGCGAGGTGTAAGTTTCTCCATCAAAAGTTTCTGTTAATGTTGTTCTTGGTGCCGCTTCAACTTTGGTTAATATATCATTGTACACATCTTTTGCATTAGTATATTGTGCAACTTGTGAAGCAGACACTTCTCCGTCTGATATTGCATCAACTATATTACTGTTAGAAATTGATGTGCCAGTCCTATCACCAAGTGTTTCAACTACTATTATAGGTGCAGTAGCATTTGGTTCTTTGATTGGTACTGCAACATTTTCATATTTAATTTCGCCATTTTCTTCAACTGGTATTATACCAGTAGTTACACCATCGGTTGAACTTAAATCACTTCTTATATCATTTACTTCGGTTTGTAATTTAGATGCAAGTTCTTCGTCACTTTCTCTTCCTGCTTCTGTCCAATACCAACTCTCTAATCTTTCTTCTGTGTCTTTTAGTTCTGCTTCTTTTTCATTTAGCAACTCTAATTTCTTTTGTTTCTTCAATGCATCTATTGCCTCTCCTCTAGTTCCTGAGGTTGCGTTTGTTGTAATTGTATCAATAGTGCTTTCTATTGCTTTGACTTCCGAATATTCTTGGTCTGTTAAATCATGTAAACTTCTGCCATCGATAATATTAATGGCTTTTTGGTTCAATGCTGAAACTTTGTCTGCTTCGTTTACTGTAAGAGTATTAAGCCCAACATCAACTGAATAATTTCTTGTGCCAAGTCCTGTTCGGTAACTTTCTACGTTTACCTGATGTCCGTGATTTTCTATTGGAACAGTACCGTCAAGAATTGACGCGGCACCATTGATACTTGCCGCCTTTTCTGCATTGGTTGTGTTAGGGTCATTCACATCTATCGTTTCTAAATCAGACATTATTGATTGTGGATCTTTTATAATATCATCCTCGCCTTTAAGGTATCGTTCTGATTCTATTCGATTTGCTTCGTTTACCTTAGTTAGTGCTTCTTGGTCTAATCCTGTTACAGTTGTTCCCACGGTTGCATTTTCAGTTGCCTCAAGTGCGTGGTCTATCTCTGCCATAGTTTGTGCTGTTACAGTATAACCTTCGTCTATGGCTTCATTGTAAGCATTTCGAGTTGCATCCGATACTGACTCATTTCCTGTTTGATAATCGTCTGCTAATCTTTTTGCAATCTTTTGTGCAGATTGTTGTACCGCAATACAAGATTGTTCATGACCTAATGCACATAGTCCCTCGGCCTGTTGTCTAGCAAGTGCTAATTGTTTTGCAACTGATTCATTTGGAACTGCGTAATCGTTTTGGTTTGAAGGTTCAAGAAAGTTATTTGTTGCAGTTTGTAATGCCATGACCGCATGCGGTCCCGCACCATCTATATCAACTACATACACATCGCCCTCTGGTGTTATTCCAGTACCTGCGCCCTGTGGTGCAACTATATCATCTGCAAATTCTTTTGCTTCCGCGTCTTCTTTTGCATTTGGATTCACAACAGCATCGCCTCCATCATTGAGTCCTAATCTATCTTGTACTGGTAATTGAAAATAACCGTCTGACATTAATTCTGGATTAGGAGCTCCTAGTACTGCATCTACTGTTTGAAATTCTTCCGCCGCTGGTATCTTTACCATTTGTAATGTTTGTGTAAATAATCCACCACTGAATGAACTAATAACTGAGTTAACAGAATATACACTAGTCATTAGTCGTGTCTTTTTTATTCCATCATAATTTTCTGCATCTAGTCCTACTCTCTCTGGGTTATTTAAATAAACGCCTTCTGCTTTATCTGTAACTAAGATAAGATAATTTACTCCATTAATATTCGTAGAATGCATTTTATATTCATCAAGTGCATTTGCATTGCCGTATTTTGCTTTTATCATAGAAGGAGAATACACGCTATCTACCCAATATGGGTCTCCTTTGATAGTCATTTGTGCATTCATCATACTTAAATTATTATTTCTTCCTTCATAATATTTTGCTTGTGCAAGTTCAATATCTTCTTGGTCAGCCGATTTAATAACATTCAAGTTAGTAGGATTTTCTAATAATGATTTAGTAATACGTGAAAAGTTAACTGGGTTTTCTACAAGTGCTTTTAATAAACTATCAAATTGGTCAAGACTTAATTTACTAATCATTTCTTTATCTAAATTTTCAGTAAGTATAAGTTCCTGTCCTTCACTGCCAGGGAATAATCCCAAGTCATTCCAATTGTCTCCGATGGTTGAAGTGCTTTCAATAATTTTAGTTGAGTATAGTTGTCCCAATGCCTCACGCATTAAGTCATTTTGTGCAATTTCATTTTCTTTTTCTTCTCTTAGTAAATCATTTTGACTTTGGTTTGAATCTTGTATTTGATTAAATAGCTTGTTACGATTTTCACGAACTTCTCCCTTCATAATATCTTGAAGAATTTCATACTCTTGTGAATCTTCATCAAACATACTCATCATTTGATTTGCATCAGCATTTTGAATTTGTTCATATATTTTTTGTGCTTCGGCGGCCTCTCCTGGTCCACCAACACGACTCATAAGTCTGTCTCTGAATTCGTTTCGTACTTCTGCACTAAGGTCTGCAAATTGTCCTTCAAGTGTTCGAGCGTTTGCTCTATGCATTCTAAGTGTTTCACCCAATGTTCCAGACTCTTCTTCCAGTTCTGTTAGCTTCTGTTGGGCTCTTTCATCGATTTGTGTACGCCAATCTCCAACTGCTTCTAAGAAACCATTTGCCATGTAGGTATCGCTAGGTTTTACGTATGCTTTTTGAAGTTGATTATCCAGTGATATAGTTAAATCTAATATGTGTTCATTCCTACCAGTATATTGATAGTAATATCTTTTATTACAATGACCTTCTAAGAATATACTTCTTAAAACTTTTGCAGTATCTTCTGTTAGCTTTGCGTTGTGTGATTGATTTTGTACTATTAAACTTTTTTGCACAGTTAAAAAATAATTTACTTCATAAGTTTGTTTACTTGTCAATACATTATAGCCACCTAACTTAGGTGTTGCATGTGGTAGAACTCTAAACAAGTTTGATAGTTGAGGAGAATCATCAGTTAGTGCTTCTCTAATTAAACTTGAGTTTAAACAAATACTTTCTATTGCATTATATATAGATGAACCAGGCGTTATAACACCAGTTTGCTGTCCTATTTTAACACTAGCTGTTTCAGATGTTTCATTATTTCCAGATGAAGTATTGGGAACATCCGGAGAAGTCATTTGGCCTTGACCAAACATTTGTTTAAAATCGTCAGACATTTCGAAATTATATTCATTAATAAAATCTGAGTTTGACGTTACTGCTTTTTCTTCTATCTTTGCGTTTAGTTTTTTAAAGAAGTTGTCTAGTGTTTCTTCTAAGGTAGCCGCAACATCAAATTCAAAGTTATAATCCATTTGAGACAGTTCAGTATCAGCTACTACTTTATCATTTACGATTGTACCATCTAATATTAAGTTTGTACCTTTACTTTCTGTTTGAGATTGTAGTTCATTATATTTTGTAATAACAAATGGGAATATTTTTGTAGCGGGTAAGTTTCTAACTTGGTTGCCACTTTCATCATAACCCTTAAAGCGTACTTTCATAAAGAATATTGCATTCTGTAAGTCAGGATATCCGCACAATAAAATACTGTTTTGTAACATATCAGGCAAAGAAGTTCCGCCAACTTGGCTGATAGTAAATTGTAAATTAGTGGCAGTACCTGCCATTTTTGATGCTGAACCAGTTCCGTTACCGACACTAGTGATAGTTAAATCTGTAATGTTTAATTCTGTGGTGACGCCCGTTCTTGCTATCGTAATCACATTCATGTTGTTAGTAGGCCAAGCATCGTTTACCACATCGTCTATAAGTTGTGGAGTCTGTTCATAGGCAAGAAACTTATTTGCTTCTTGTTGGTTAACAACAAACAAATCTAAATTGTAAGTATAATGTTCAAACGCATCTAATTCATTTTCCCAAAATAAATTATTCGATTCCATATTTTTTAATAAACTGGACAAACTTCCTGAACCAGATATCGCATTACTTTTTAGGCTTCTCGTATCGTCAATTCCTTGAGTTGGGGGTTCACTAAGCTGTTCGCCATTTGAAAATAAATCACGCTGAGTATCATCATCAATAACAGGAGAACTATCAGGTATATTACCATATGCCATGTCCAACCCAGTACCGATACTGTCTGCGAAATAGGCAGATGCTTCATTTCCGCCTTCTTTTTGAATCATTGCACTTACCATTTTTTCTGCTAGTTCTGGATTAGCAGATAAATCAATAGGAGTATTTTTATCTATTCCCATTTTATTTGCTACAAAATCTACATATCCAGATGTATCATTTTCATTAGGAGGAGCCCAACGTTGAATCATTCCCTCTACATCAGTTAGTCCGTGCCTATCTTGGTAAGTTTCTAGCGTTTTGCCTAAAGCCCTTACTCCATGCTCAGGCGTAGCAAATGAAACAAATGAACCATCGCCACCTGTTGCACCTTGCCATGCTGTTGCATTGCTTCTGATGTTACCTGGGTTATTATTTCTTACGCTTCTGACTGCCATTGTACACTACTTCATTTCGTCTAATTGATTTTTGCTAGGTATTTTAATTTTAGTACCCGCTGTGAAATCGTTTATCGGGTCCTGAATAGTATCAGGATTTCTTTTAGCAAAAACCCACCAGTATTTGGAAGTACCATATAGGTCATAACTACACAAATCAGGTCTAAGATTGTAGTTCTGTGGTATAGTATACGTTTCGTCTAACGCACTTTTTTGTAAGTAGACAGGATTTTGTATGTCTAGTACTTTATTTTTTATTACCGCAGTTTTCTTCCACGGTGAAGTTGGATCATATGCCATTATACATACCCCTTACTAGCTAAACGCCCATTCAAATAATCATTCATAGTAAAGTTTTCTCTAACGTTCTTTGGAGAATATGTTGTAGTCAATGACATAACAAACATATTTTGCACTGGAACTCTTGCGCCGCTTCTTGTATTAATATAGTCAATATCAGAGTCTAAGTTCCACGTAAAGTCTCTTATTAGCACGGGAACATTTGTGTAAATACCATGTGCATCTAACCTTAATATCGGTGGGGGTAATCCAGCATTTGCTGACTGCATACCGAAATCCATCTTTAATGCACCCCTCATAAAGTTGGCCATCTGTAATACTGTGTCTGCTTCTTGTTCACTGCGAACAATAATAGGAGCTGTCATGTTAAATTCTGTATTTGAAGACATATCAAACGCTCTTTGTTGAAAGTTTGTATGCGATAGGTCATATGAACTATACCCAGTACTTGTCAACACTGTTATCGTTGGTGTATACGGAAATTGCATTGCACCAAGCCCAGACGCACCTAAACGACCACTAGGGTCACGTATAGTTACGGGCTGTTGTTCTTTGTAGATATTATCCATGTTATACTCCTTGTTTCTTGTATTTATCGTTACTTAAACTTCGAAGTTTAAGAATATATACAATTAGCACTTGACATTGGTTTTCATATGTATTATAATTAATAATATTAATAGGAGCAAAACCATGGCACGTAGAGGTCAAAATTATTTAAACAACAAAGATATGCTGAAAGAAATTCATATCTCTAAAGCCAACTTTAGTTGGTTTGAAAACAGAGATTTGCATCATCAACATGATATCATCTTAGATGATGTAAGTGAAATTCATCAAGCAGAAGAACAAGCAAGAACCAATCGGGCAAACAGATTACAAAAGGCCGCTTGGGACTTAAATGAAGATAAAAAGAAAAGACAAGTAGACTTTGCAGTAGATCCAGCATCTTTCGAAAAAGAATCGTTGGTTTTCAGAGTTATGACTTTCGACCATATTCCAGATGAACCTGGCCGTAAAGCAAACCCAAAGACTATTGCAGACCATAAAGTGAAATTGCATTTCCCACCATTCAAGCATTATGTAATTGAAGGGAAAGGTGTAAGAGAAGTAGCATATTCACATCATAACAAAGACAAAGAGTTTGATTTACGTGGCGGTAAGATTACGGCAACGTTAGCCAACATGTATATCAAATTAGTCGAGCGTTATTCTCAAAGAAGTAACTGGAGAGGCTATACGTATATTGACGAAATGCGTGGACAGGCATTATTACAACTTGCACAGATTGGATTACAGTTCAATGAAGCAAAGAGTGATAACCCATTCGCATATTATACAGCGGCTGTAAACAATTCATTTACACGTGTTCTAAACACTGAAAAGAAAAATCAAGGCATTCGTGACGACCTATTAGAGAAATCAGGTCAGATGCCAAGTTGGACTAGACAATTAGAACATGAAATGAAGTCTCAGGAAAGATGGCAAAAAGTAATTAAAACAAGAATTACTGATGAACAAATCCCAACAGAAACTATCAAAGAGATTTACGCTGACAATGACTAATCTTTTCAACAAAGCCGCTTGGTTCACTGATATTCACTATGGCATGCGTAACAATGCACGCCTACACAATCAAGATTGTGACGAATTCATTGATTGGGTCATAGGAGAAGCTAAATCAAAAGGGTGCGAAACCTGTATATTTGGCGGAGATTGGCATCATAACAGAGCCAGTCTGAATATTTCAACTATGAAGTACAGTCTTGCAGGCTTAAGAAAACTCAACGATGCTTTTGAAAAAGTTTACTTTATCTTAGGCAACCATGATTTATTCTATCGTGAAACACGTGACGTTAACTCAGTTGAGTTTGCAAAAGAATTACCTAATATAGTACTAATCAATGAACAATTTGTACAAGATGATGTAGCTATTGTTCCGTGGTTAGTTGGTGATGAATGGAAAAAAATTCCGAAAATTAAAACAAAGTATATGTTTGGTCACTTTGAACTACCTACGTTTAAGTTAAACGCAATGGTAGAAATGCCAGACCATGGTGGTCTGAAAAGTGAAATGTTTGAACACCAAGACTTTGTTTTTAGTGGACATTTTCATCATCGTCAAGTAAAAGGTAATGTGATATACACAGGTAATGCATTCCCACATAACTTCTCTGACGCAGGAGACGATGACCGTGGTTGGATGTTCTTAGAATGGGACAAAGAACCAGAATTCTTTGCATGGCCTGATGCTCCTAAATATAAAAACATCACATTATCTAACTTACTTGAAAATCCATCTGCGTACTTGTTACCTAAAACAAGTGCAAGAATTTCACTTGATATTGATATATCATACGAAGAAGCAACATTCATCAAAGATACATTCATTGAGGCATATGACTTACGAGACATAACACTTCAACCTATGAAAAACACTGAACACGAAGATGACACTGGTGCTGAAATTCATTTTGAAACTATTGACGAAATTGTGATATCACAATTAAACTCAATAGATGATAATGGTAGCTTTAATAAAAAAGTTCTCGTAGAACTATATCAAAATCTATAGACATGAAAAACGTTTTAATAACAGGAAACAGAGACTATGGGCTTTGCAAGAGTATTTGCAATCTGTTTGATACTGTGGATGATATTAACTATACTACTGTCAGTCGGAGCAATGGTTGGAATTTGGACGTAGGTCCAGAACAAAAACGACTAGCAGATTATTTTGTAGATAATAAATTTGATATCTTTATTAACAATTCCGCAATATGGAAGTTTCATCAAATTATGATTGCTGAACAAGTTTATGCAAAATGCGTTGAAGAAAAGCATTCTGCATATTTGATACATATGGGTTCTACAGCCGATACAGGTGTAAAAGGAAGAACGTGGAGATACCCAACTGAAAAGAAAGCATTAAGAGATTACAATCGTGACCTAACATACATGACAATGGGTGGGTCTAATATAAAGACTACATGTTTGTCACCGGGCAGTTTGACTACACCAAGTGTGATGAAAAAACACCCTGATAGAAAGTTTTTAGATACAGAGTATGTAGCCGATTTAATTTTATGGTTGATTAATCAACCAGATTATGTTAATATTAACGAAATTTCTGTAGACCCAATACAAGCAGGAATATACGCAAGAGAGAGGTAAACGTTTGCTAAAGATTAAGAATATAACAGTTAAAAACTTCATGAGTGTAGGTAACGTCACGCAGTCTGTAATACTGGACCGTGATGCATTAACACTCGTTTTAGGTAATAACTTAGATTTGGGAGGCGATGGTTCTCGTAATGGTACAGGAAAGACCACACTTATTAATGCACTTTCATATGGTATATATGGCAATGCACTTACTAATATTAGAAAAGACAATCTAATTAATAAGACAAATGGTAAGAACATGATTGTCACCATTGATTTTGAATTCAATGGAAGTCAGTACAGGATTGAACGTGGACGTAGACCTAATATATTCAGATTCATTAGAGACGGTATAGATTTAAATTCAGCCGATGATGTAGCACAAGGCGAAATGAGACAAACACAAGTAGAAGTTGATTCTATTATTGGTATTTCTCATTCAATGTTTAAGCACATTGTTGCACTCAATACCTATACTGAACCTTTCTTAAGTATGAGAGCAAACGACCAAAGAGAGTTGATTGAAGAACTTTTAGGTATTACAGAATTATCTCGTAAAGCTGATGCACTCAAGGAAGTAGTTAAAGAAACAAAAGACCAAATCAAAGATGAAGAATATAGTCTTAAGGCAAAAGAAGATGCAAATTCTCGTATTCTAAAGAGTATTACAGACATAGAACGTAGGCAACGTATATGGAATGATAAACATGATACAGAATTAACTGAATTAGAATCTGCCCTAGACGCATTATCTCATGTAGATATCAAACAAGAGATTGCTAATCATCAATTATTAAATGCATACAATGATAAGAAAACAAAGTTAGATGAAGCGAACCGTTGGGTTACAAGTATTACTGCCGACAATAAAAAGTTTTCTGATTTAGAAGTAAGAGTAGTCGGTGATATAGAATCTATCAAAGACCATAAATGCTTTGCATGTGGACAAGAAGTACACGATAGCAAACAAGAAGAAATTCTAAAAGATAAAGAAGAACTATTAGCAGATACACGCAGTCATTTATCAGAAAATAATGTAAAACTAGAGGAACACACTACCACAATAAATAACGTAGGTGAACTCGGTAGCAAGCCTTCGGTGTTTTATGAAGACTTAAATGATGCATACGAACATCAAAACTCAGTTAGTATGCTGAAGGAACAAATTGAAAGTAAGAAAACACAAGAAGACCCGTACACTGAACAGATTAAAGAAATGCGTGAAAGTAGTTTAGAAGAATTAAACTACAATACAATGAACGCACTTATTTCTTATCGTGAACATCAGGACTTCTTAATGAAACTATTAACAAACAAAGATAGTTTTATTCGTAAAAAGATTATTGACCAAAACTTATCATACTTAAATACACGGTTAGAAAAGTATCTTGATAAACTAGGTCTACCACATGAAGTCAAATTCTTAAGTGATTTGACAGTAGAAATTACAGAGTTAGGTCGTGAACTTGACTTTGACAACTTAAGCAGAGGTGAACGTAACAGACTTATTCTAGGACTATCATGGGCATTCCGTGATATCTATGAATCACTTTATAGTACTATCAATGTTCTATTTGTTGATGAACTTATTGATAGTGGTATGGATACTAATGGTGTTGAGTCGTCATTAGCAACACTTAAAAAGATGCAACGTGATAGAAATCGTTCTATCTTTTTAGTGTCACACAGGGACGAGTTATACGGTCGTGTAACAAACGTGCTTAACGTAATTAAAGAAAACGGATTTACTACATTTTCTCACGATGATGCAGTAGAATTAACTGATACAAATAAACCAGTAGAAGGAGTACCTAATGTCTGATTTTAAAATAGTTCATAAACCACATAAAATGTTAGATTGGCTAGAAGGCGAAGTTACTGATTGGGCGCATAATATTATCAAAGAACATTTTAGTATAGAAGATACTGATGAACTTTCCAAAGAGCAAATAGAAGAAGTTATTGCTGAATGGGAAAAACTAACAGAAGCCGAAATGGGTTACGATTGGTTAGCAATCGGTTTCAGAAACATAATCGGTTCATGGGAAAATGAACATGATGATTATTTAATTTAAAAGGAGTATACAATGAATACACATGAAAAAATCGTAGAACAATATGAAAACTATTTAACTGAACATGCGGCATGGGAAGAAAAAGGTGTTAAAGCCGCGGCCGCAAGAGCAAGAAAGGCTCTTGGTGAAATTGGTAAAATGACCAAAGAACGCCGTAAAGAAATTCAGGAAAAAAAGAATAATATGTAAAAAAAGTGTTGACAACACTTACTTTTTTTGCTATTATAGTAAGTATATTAAAGATGTGAAGTGTCTCCTCTCAACCTCTCTCATCTAACTGAGCATCTTTATTATTCTCACACAGAGAGCAACATCAAGCCCGGCACAGTGTGTCGGGCTTTTTTATAGAAAGATTATGTTATGCAACAACCGATTGATAGAAACAAAATTAAACAAATAGAAAAAGAAAAACTAGATAAGCAAGTTAAAAAATATTTGAAAAAAGGCGGAACTGTTTCAGTATACCCCGAAGGCGCAATCACAGATGAAGGCCAAATGAATTATAAATTTAGACGTGGTATGAAGAAGAAAACTAATAATGAAAAGCCGTAAACTATTAGATGGGAAAAAAGTTAAAGAATTAGAACGTGCAATAACTTTAAAAGTTTATACCAAGTGTCCAAATAAATATAAACTCATAGATATGGAAACAGGAGACATATACATAGGTATAGATACTCCTAATTCCAATTGGCAGAAAGTATTAGACAATGAAACCAAAGATTAAAGGTTGGGAATTTGATGTAGACGATATACATTGGATTGAACATGCACTTGCATACAGATTGGGCAGACTTATAAAACGTCAAGGCATTGTAGAAAAAGATTCTAGCAAAGATGTTATAATAGCAGAGATTAAAGTCATAACCGCCCTTCAAGGCAAAATACACAATCAGAAAAATTGGTATCGTCCTAGGGGATTTGTACCAGGCGGTTAAACATAACAACGTTGTTAAGTTGTACAGCTATTTCCATAAATACATATATGAAAGTGTTTATGATTATCATCTTTATGGTATCCTCCGGAGAACAAATAGTTCCACCCGGAATGGAACCTAGAGAATTCAACACAATAGAAGAATGTGAATTGAAGCTAGCCGCCGCGGTAGAGTTTATCGAATACGGTATTAGAACCGAACAGTTGCCTAGATATTATATTGGGTATAAAGCGGAATGCGTTCAATCAGAAGACGTAGCGCCTTCGATGCAGTGATTCTCAAATGCATTTGAATTATACTTCCAAAATTCTTCTGCACTTGTAATAATCCAACAACCATTCTTCTCAGACTTGTAAGTTGTACTAATCGGTGAACGCCATCCGATTCCATTCATATGTTCTTGATATGCAACATAAGTTCCTATACGATTAAATTTCATAAAGATAATGTTAACGTCACTATCTTCTGCAATCTCCATAGTTTGTACAATCCAGTCCTCTAAAAGAGGAATTTTTTTATCGTACAATAAATGGTGCCAAGGGAATTCTTTATAAAACTTACACTCACAGTTAAAGTACTTCCAGTTATCAGGAGGTATAATATCTCCTTTAAAACCTCGTACTTGTCCTTCGCTTAAGTTAGTTGCTCTATGGAAATTACTTCCACCTATAAATGCTCCAGAATTAGGGACACGTACAAAACTACCATTATATTTCTCACTTAGGAATTTTGCTTGTTCTCTTTCATATCCAGAACCTTTAGATTTGCTTTTACTTGGCATATGTTTAATCTCTTTTCATTATAAAAGGTCTAAAGACCTAATCCCAATTAATATTCATTCGTTAGCACTCATTCATATTAATCGGTATTTCTATTTCTTTATTATATAACATTAATTGGTATAAGTCAAATGATATTATATTATGAGTCTCTGTCCCGTGAAGAAGCCATAATTGCCCTGTTGCCAGGACAATTAAAAAATGGCTGTACAGAAAATCTTGTCTTATCTGTCCCTTGCTCATCGCCTCTATGTCTAAGTTAGTCGCTAGTTACGACGGAGTCGGTTGACGATCCCTCCTTAACTTAGTATTGCGCCTTTCGGCTCAACGGCACCTTTTATAATCCACATAGATAGAAACTATAAAAAGCCGATAGTGTTATAAAAACCTATCATCGGTAATATTATACTAGTCAACCATGTTCTTTAGGAACCATGGCTGTTTTATGATTATGAATACTCTTTTGTGGTTTACGAGAAGAATGTCAGAATTCATCCTGACTAGTCTGACGGCAAACACTACATTTGCAATCTCAATCCCGAATCGGCAACCCGATTAACAGTTCCACTATGTATGCTGAGGTATTAGTCATTATCTTTTCCCTTTGCAAATTATATTAGTTATGTAAATGTATTAGTTGTTATTAGTCTTTATAATATCGGTGTGCCTGCTTTTTTGCTCATTTCAAAGTTCTGGTCGATAATCTCATTCAGATGTTTGATATGGCCCACTGGCATTTCATGAAGTTCAGAGATTGAAACCCCTCCTCTCATGTACCAAGATAATTGTAACAGATTCTTATGTACTTTGTCAAGCTCTTTTTGAAAGTTTTTTTGTTTTTCTACAATTTCTTCACCGCTGGCGGTTGCTAGCCAGCTTAGGAAAAATTTGCAGGGTTTATTTCAATGTTTACTTTTTCTGTAGATTGACACTCTGGGCATGTGAATTCGAATGTATTCAATGATTCTGGCTTCTTAGCAATAGTTTTAACTCTATTGTCCATGCTAGTAACTACTTTAGTTGGAACGTTAGCAAGAAACTCAATAATTTGTTTCTTGTCTGATACGTTACCATCTGGTGTTTCTATATGGTCTATAGTTTCAGATATTAAGTCCACATTATACTCTGCTACACGTTTGAAACTTTTGTAAAATCTTTTAGCAAGTTCCAACTCATCCTTTTCATCTTCCATAGTGTGCTTTACATTATCGATGATTCGCTTTTCTTCAAGCTGGATAAGAGCAACCCGTGTAACACTTTCTAGTGTTGGTGGTCTTAAATGTATTGTTAAGTCTTCATATATTACAGGCTCTACCTCATTAATTTCTGGGAACTTGTTTAATACAAAGTCAATATCTATATTGAATTCATTTTGGTTTTCACACTCTTTACATTTGTGCGTATATGTAACGTCTTTTCCATTTGTTGCATATTGTATTGCCAAATAAAGAGCCTCAGCATCAATGTTACACAACTTTCTTGCATCTTTGATACTAGGAACACAGCTTTCTATTAGAGATATTAACGCCTCACCATTAAGAAGTGCATCTGGATTACGCATTGTAATCTCATCGATTGCAGTCATAGGCATAACACCCACTTCTTCAATAATGGTTTGGTCAATTTCTGGATTAAATTTGCCTTTAGTTGGCAAACTAACATATAGTGCTGGCTTTCTAAAGTATTTGTTCAGCGGGTTGTCGGTCATCATTAATTCCTTGGATTGATAAATACACTTATAATAAAACTTAAAGTGTTATATACGTATATTTAGACATATTATAAACTACGTAGTTTAACTTGTCAAGAGGTATTTTGAATGGCTGAAGGAAATGTTTACATTGAAGGTATTGATCCTTCCATCCCGGGATGGGCAACTGAGACTACTATGGCTCAGATACGTCAAATATTGGCAACAATATCTGGTAACTCGGCTGAGACAAGCACAGCATTAGATAAAATTTATACAAGCGAGAGCGGAGACGCTCAAAAACAGTATAAGATATTACATGATACGTTAGGTGCAGTTAGGACACAATCACAAGAGACTGCAAAAGCCACACAAAAAGAACAGCAAGAAAGTGCAAAAAATACAATTCATCAAAACAAAATAGCTGGATTTTTTGAAACACTTATAAGACAAAACGAAACACAAGCAAATATTTTAAAAACTACCGCAGAAAGACAGCGTGAATTAGCAATTAACAAAAATATCACTGCACAAGGCGGCGATATGACTGATGCTACGACCAGAGAACTGGCAGGCATGAAATACGATGAAGAAGCATTAGCAGAAAGATTTAAAGAAGCAGGCAAAGTCGTATCAAGAGCGGCAGTAGGAATTTTAGCAACGACTAAAGCTATTAACAGCTTTATGGGACAACAAACAGAAGACAGATTTAACATGGCACAAGAAATTAGACAATCGGGTCTAATGGCAGGCCTTTCAGATGTAGAGTCTGGTCTTACAAGTATGTCTAAAATGATACACGAAAACAATTTCACATTAGGTGAAGCGGCAGAATTTACAAAACAGTTTTCAAGGTCTGTTGGTATTGTAGGAGTTAAATCATCTTTGGAATTCGCAAGTTCTTTGCAGAAAGCACGTAGTGAAGGCGGACTTGCTATGACAGCCGAATTCGGACTTGAGTTTGGAGAAATAACTTCATTGGCAGGTGAGTACTTAGACTCATTAAGAAATATGGGTGTACTTGACAGAATGAGTCAACAGCAATTACGTGATGGTATGGACGATTTCATGTCAGGCGTTTCGTCAACTGCAAATGTTTTAAAAATAAACTTAGAAGATGCGGCTAAGATGATTTCGCAAACTCTACAACGTGACGATGTAACATCAAGATTGGTTACGATGGATCCTAATAGAGCAAACGCTATTAGAGAAACTATTGGCTCAGCGGGAATGTTAGAAGGTACATTGGGACAGGCAGTTATCGAAAGAATGGCGGCAGGAAGCCAAGGTGCATTTGTACGTGAGCAATCATTCCAACAGTTAAGTGGTACAGGTATTGGTAAAGAATTACTTCCAATTGTAGAGCGTCTTGCGATGGCAGGCGAACAAGGACCAGAGGCATTTCAAACTGCTATTGCTGATTTGTCTCCCGATATTCAAGGCATTATTGCAAGTGCAAGTCAAGAAGGCAATCGTGCAGTTTTACAGACAGACCAATTTTTGCAGTCAATGATTGCAGATTTGTCTCGTCTTAGAGCAACGGTTGAAGATGCAGATAAAGGACCAACTGGCCCATCAGAAGCAGACAAGGCTGTGCTAGAAGGAATTGATACAAGAAGACAGGCGGTAGTTGCCCTTGAACAAGTACTTGACGAACAGGTTAAAGGTTTTACATCTATATTAGGCGAACAAAATACTGCAAATAAAGCCTTATTGGCAGAAGCAGTAGAATTTGCAAACACATTTAGTCCACTAGCATCAACAGTAACACTACTAACTGGTAAATTTGATGTTGCGGTAACTGACCTACAAACAAGTTTGTTAAGTGCTGGCACAAGTATTGTCGATTGGGCAAACAAAATAGTGGGCGCTGAGGTTTCTGAAAGCCAGACAGATAGTAGTAATGAAACAAGAGACATACAAACGGCAACAGATTCTACGTTAGAAACAGGCAGAGAAGTTCTAAATCAAAATGATTTAACCAAGGACGACCGAAACATTATTAAAAGAGTATTTACTGATACCGATGCTGAAAATATGTTTGATAAAATCAATAGTATACTGCTAACTGAAGGACCAAATAAAAGCGAAGATATCGCAGATGATTTAAAAGATTTGACTAAACTACTTGGTTTGTTTAAGCCAGGTGAAGAATACGGCGAAACTCAGGCGGCACAATTACGAGCAGTTATGGAAGCAATCGGAACTACAGATGCGTCAAAGACTGAGGAAGGCCAAGAAAATATGAGATTAATGATACAAGCATTAGAAAACCTAGAAACCAAGTATACAAGCATTAATCCTGGGTCTTATTTTGGAAGAGACAACGTTGAAAATGCGGCAGAGAAAGATGCAGTATTAATTGAATTACGTAATCTAGTGAATGCGTTAAATAATAATTAAAGGAAGAGTATTGACAAACATATCAAATTATGATAGTATTAACTCTAAGGAATAAAAAATGAGCTGGAAAAAATATTTTAAAACATACGACGGAATGCCCGAAAAGATGCCACGTTCATCTGGTGGGGGATATGCCGGCGATGCAGATACCAAACGATATAGTAGTTGGTTACCTGAGGTTTATCAGGGACAACCTAATCGTGTACAAAGATATGGTCAATATGACCAAATGGATTTAGATAGTGAAGTGAATACTGCATTAGATACTATTGCAGAATTTTCTACATTGAAAAACGAATATAGTAAACTTCCTTTTCATGTTGAATATAATCAAGATTCAAGCGAAACAGAAAATGATATTATTCAAAAATCACTAAGACAATGGTGTTCTCTTAATAAAATTAATAAGAGAATGTTCCGTATCTTTAGAAACACAGTCAAATTCGGAGACCAAATATTTGTTCGTGACCCGGAAACATATAAACTTTTTTGGGTAGATCCAGCTAAAATCGAAAAAGTTATTGTTAACGAAGGCAAAGGCAAAAAAATTGAAGCATACTATATTAAAGATTTAGATATTAATCTACAGAGCCTTAATATTACTGCCGATACAACTAAACTATTACAAACACAAACAGGTCTTACAGGAGCACCTAATATTAATGCGAACACTACACAAGGCTATACAGCCGGCGGCGCTGGTGGTAGTAGATTTGTGTCAGACCAAACATCAACGCCAGTTGATGCAAAGCATATTGTTCATATTTCATTAAGTGAAGGTATCGATGGCTTCTGGCCTTTTGGCAACTCAATACTTGAACCAGTGTTCAAAGTTTATAAACAAAAAGAATTATTAGAAGATGCTATTCTGATTTATCGTGTTCAAAGAGCACCAGAACGTAGAGTATTCTATATCGATGTTGGTAACATGCCAACACACAAAGCAAGAGCCCACTTAGAACGTATCAAAAGTGAAATTCATCAAAGACGTATTCCAAGTAAAACAGGTGGCGGTCAGAATATCACAGATAGTGCATACAATCCACTATCTATTATGGAAGATTACTTCTTTGCTCAGACGGCTGAAGGTCGTGGTTCTAAAGTTGAGACACTACCTGGTGGTGAAAACTTAGGACAGATTGATGATTTGAAATACTTCAATGATAAGATGATGCGTGGACTTAGAGTTCCACCAAGCTATCTAGGTAGCTTAGACAGTGACGGTAACGGCTACAATGATGGTCGTGTAGGTACTGCATTCATTCAAGAATTTAGATTTACTAAGTTCTGTGAACGTTTACAAGCATTAGTATGTGAAGACTTGGACAGAGAGTTTAAGATGTTCATGAAGCACAGAGGTGTGGTTATTGAAAGTTCTTTGTTTGACTTGAAATTTAATCCTCCACAAAACTTTGGTAAGTATCGTCAAGCAGAAGTAGACCAAGTTATGATGAACGTATTTACTGCAATCGAAGGCGCAGAGTATGTAAGTAAGCGTTTTGCAATGAAACGTTTCTTGGGATTATCTGATGAAGAAATCATGGAAAACGAAAAGTTATGGCATGAAGAAAAAGGCACTGGCGACCCACAAGACGCAGACGGACTTAAATCAGTAGGGGCAAGTGTTCCCGGCGGTGAGTTTGAAGGCGGCGAACCAGAGTTTGATGAAACGGATGCAGAGACAGATGAAGAAGGTTCACCAATAAGTGGCGCGGAAAATTCCGAAGAAACAGACGAAATCGATCCAAACGTATAAATAGATATAGTCAACGGAGTTTTTAAATGAAGTATAGTGATATCAATGAAAATTATTCACCTGATAGGGATGAACATAATAGCATAGAATTAGATGATACAAGAAAAAATCGTCTAACACTTACTCACCTTAATGACCTACGTAAGATGCGTGAATATAGAAAAGTACAGAATTCAGAAGCAAAAGAACGACTAAGCACTCAATATGGTGGTAGTTCTGATGCATCTGCTGAGCCTGAACTATAATATTTAAGTGTCAATAAATGTCTGAAAAGACAGTTAAATGAGTACATAAGTGATTGACATACTTTGTTAAATAACTTATATCACAAAATGGCTTGAAAAAATAGCCGTTTTGTTGCATTTCCTTAATAAACCCTCAAAACCTCTATAAATACATTTGAAACAATAGAAGTGTTTCTACAACCTTGCCACATCAAGCGACTTTGCAAACGTGGCGATTATAGAAGATAAGGAGATATAATATTATGTCAGACAAAAGTACATTAGAGAACGTACTAGAACTTCTAATCAACGAGGAAAAAGACGCCGCAGAAAACATGTTGCATGACTTTATTGTAGCAGAGGCTCGTAGGATCCATGAAGAACTTCTTAACGATAGTGACGAAGTTGTAGAAGAAGACCTTGAGGATATAGACGAATCTGAGGCCGAGACTGACCAAGTTGAGGAAAACGAAGAACTAGAGGAAGTATCATTGGAAGATGGCGAAGCTATCGAAGATGACGCATCCGAAATAGAAAATGAAGAATTCTATGATGCAGACGAATCATCAGAAGATGAAGCAGAAGAAGACCTAGAAATGGGTGATGAAGAGGCTCCAGCTGAGGATATGGAAGCACGTGTAGATGACCTAGAGTCAAATCTAGCGGATCTTGAAGCGGAATTCGAAAAAATTATGTCAGGTGAAGGCGATGACATGGAAGATGAAGCAGACGAAGAAATGGATGTGGAAGATGACATGGAAGAAGCAACTGAAATTGAAGCTGTTGAAGAAGAAGCAGTAGATGAATCAGATGAACTAGAACTTGATTTAGAAGAATCAGAAGACGAAGCAGAAGCAGATGAAGACAAGTTGGACGAGTATGTTACTCCGGCAACAGCGTCAACAGGCGACAATGGTGACAACACAGCATCAACAGTCAATGCAAATGCAAAGCGTCCTGGTGACGATTCAAATGCAAAACCAGTAGGCCAAAACGATGGTAACACATCAGGCGGCAAAGGTGATGCACCAAAAGATATGTCAACAGGTAACGTAAACGTATCTGGAAACAGTAAAGCACCTGCAATGAGCCCGAAATCGGCTTCTGAAGGTGATAACGGCGCTAACACTAAATCAGTTAGTAGCTAAAACTTTGGAGATAACCAATGACCGTTCTTATTGAAAGACTATCCCACAAACAAGCGAATGTGAAATCACGTATCGTGGAAGGTGAGGACGGCGGAAAAAACATGTTCATGGAAGGCATTTTCGTTCAAGGTAACGTTAAGAATGCTAACCAAAGGGTATATCCTGTAGCTGAAATTACTAGGGCAGTTGAATCTGTACAATCTAAAATCAGCGAAGGTTTCCCAGTATTAGGTGAATGTGACCATCCGCCAGAATTAACTGTCAATGTAGACAGAGTATCACATATTATTGAGAATATGTGGATGGATGGGCCGAACGGATATGGTAAACTTAAAATTGTTCCTACACCCATGGGTAACATTATCAGAACATTAATCGAATCAGGTGCCACGCTAGGTGTCTCATCTCGTGGTTCAGGTGAAGTTGGTCACGATGGGAATGTGAAGAATTTTGAGATTGTCACTGTAGACATCGTAGCACAACCAAGTGCTCCAGATGCCTACCCGAAGGCAATCTACGAAGGTTTAATGAACATGCGTGGTGGTTACCAAACTTGGCAACTAGCACAGAATGTACAAACAGACAAGGTCGCTCAAAAATACTTGTCAGAACAAATCGTTAAGTTCATTAATGAACTTAAACTATAACAGGAGAAGCAACAATGGCAACAGAAATCCTTGCTAATCTTTTAGAGTCAGGTGCCCTATCCGAAGAGGCTGGCGCACAAATTAAAGAGGCTCTTGAGACAAAACTAAATGAAGCAAGAGAGGAGATTACAGCCGAGTTGCGTGAGGAGTTCGCACAAAAGTTTGAACACGACAAATCAGTGATTGTAGAAGCTATGGATAACATGCTTAATACATCAATTAAAGCTGAAATGGCAGAGTTTAAAACAGACCGTGAACAACTTATCGCAGAACGAGTTGCATATAAGAAAGCAATTTCTGAACATGCAAAACTCCTTGAAAAATTCATTACTTCTCGTTTAGCGACCGAAGTTAAAGAACTACAGGCAGACAGGGCTAAAGTTAACGAAAATCTACAGGAAACTAAGAAATTCGTTGTTAAACAACTAAGCCGTGAACTATCTGAGTTCCATAATGATAAACGTGAATTAGTTAACACTAAAGTACGTTTGGTAGCAGAAGGCAAAAATATTCTTAACAAGACTAAAGAATCGTTTATTAAACGTTCAGCGGAACTTGTTGAAAATACAATTAAGAATTCTTTACGTTCAGAAATGAAAGCGTTAAAAGAAGATATCGTACAAGCTAAAGAAAATGAGTTTGGACGTAAGGTCTTTGAAGCGTTCTCAGGCGAATTTATGGCTTCACAATTAAATGAAGGCACAGAAGTAGCTAAAGTGAACAAGAAACTTAACGAATCTGCTAACAAGGTTGCAGAACTTGAAAAAGTGATAGCTGATAAAGATGCGGACATTGAAGGCGCTAAGAAAACTCAACGTATACTAGAAGACAAGATGAACAGAAAAGAAGTTCTATCTGGTTTACTAGCACCGTTAGGTAAAGAAAAAGCAACAGTAATGTCTGATTTATTAGAGTCAGTAAAAACTTCAAATCTACAAACAGCATTTAAAAAATATCTACCAGCTGTTTTGGATGAGAAAAACGTTTCTACAAAAGAAACAAAAACATTAACAGAAGGCAAAGTGACTGAAAGAACTGGTGACCGTGGGGTAGCAACACACGTAGAACCACAGTCGTCAGGAAGCGATGCCGAAATAATTCAGCTTAAGAAATTGGCTGGATTGAATTAACCAGGATAATATCAGGAGAATAAAAGATGGAAAATCTTTTTGAAGGAAATAACTGGGACGGTACACGTGATGCACTACTAGAAGGTCTAGAAGGCACAAAACGTGATACAATGTCCGCAGTTTTAGAAAACACTAAAGTAGCACTTAATGAAAGTGCAACTGCTGGTGCAACACAGGCTGGTAACATCGCTACTCTTAACAAAGTGATCCTACCAGTTATCCGTCGTGTAATGCCAACAGTAATTGCAAACGAAATCATCGGCGTACAGCCAATGACAGGCCCAGTAGGCCAAATTCACACTCTAAGAGTACGTTACGCAGAAGCAAAAGCTGGCGTGGCGGCAGGTGATGAAGCACTAAGCCCATTTGATATTGCTAACGCATATTCAGGTGACGCGGCAGGGGCTCCGGCTTCTACAGCATCACTAGAAGGTGAAGCAGGATCAAAAATGTCAATTCAAGTTCTAAAGCAAACAGTTGAAGCGAAAACTCGTAAACTGTCTGCACGTTGGACTTTCGAAGCGGCACAAGACGCTAACTCAATGCACGGTTTAGATATCGAAGCTGAAATCATGGCGGCATTAGCAATGGAAATCACTGCTGAAATCGACCAAGAAATTCTAGGTTCACTATCTAACTTAGCATCTACTGGCGCTACATATGACATGTCAGCATCATTCACAGGTACACCAACGTTTATCGGTGACAGACATGCCGTACTTGCGACATTAATCAACCAACAAGCTAACCTAGTAGCACAGCGTACAAGACGTGGCGCGGCTAACTGGGCAGTTATCTCACCATCAGCACTAACAGTTCTACAATCTGCAACTACATCAGCATTTGCACGTACAACTGAAGGTACTTTTGAAGCACCAACTAATACTAAGTTCGTAGGTACTCTAAACAGTACTATGAGAGTATATGTAAACACATATGCATCAAACGATGACGTATTACTAGGCTACAAAGGTCAAGGCGAAATCGATGCGGCGGCGTTCTATTGCCCATACGTACCGTTAATGTCATCAGGCGTTGTGGTAGATCCAAGTTCATTCGAACCAGTAGTGTCATTTATGACTCGTTACGGTTATGTTGAACTAACAAACACTGCATCATCTCTAGGTAATGCGGCAGACTACGTTTCTAAAATCGCAGTCTCAAATCTAGCATTCGTATAATTTTTTATACAAATTAGATTACAAGAAAGCCGGGATTTATTCCCGGCTTTTTTTATGGCTAAAAAACCATGAATTCTGATAAATACAATTAGATAAGAAACCTAATCGTTTGAGAGAGAATTCATATGGCAGAGCAAATTAAATTCGGTGACAGATTATTTCTAAAAGGTGAAAAACTGATTTTAGATTCTGTTGCAAACGCAGTAATTAAACCTAAAAATGGTGTACTAGAAATTGATGGTGATTTACGTGTATTAGGAGCCACAACTACAGTAGATTCAGAAACAGTAAGTGTTGCTGATCCATTTATGCTATTGAATGGAGACTTAACAGGTTCTGCTACCGAAGATGTTGGTATTGAGATTAATAGAGGAACAGATGACAACAAGAAGTTTGGTTGGGACGAAACCTCTGGTAAATTTTCAACGTTCAGTGATGATTTTAAAACAGGCGCTATTGAAGGAACTGATATTGCACTTACGGGTGCATTAGTAGGTGATATAAATTCAGAAAACGGTGATGTAATAATTGATGTAACTGGAAACGGCACAGTAGATATTAACTCGGGTAATATTGATGGCACTGTTATTGGTGCAACTGCACCAGCACAAGCAACATTCACTACTATAACTGGTGATGGTACTGCGATTACAAATGTTCTAACAAATTATGATACAGATGATTTGACTGAAGGTACAAATCTTTATTATACAGATGCAAGAGCAAGAGCGGCTATCAGTATGAATGCTGGTAGTGAATTGACGTATGATCCAGCAACTGGTGTAATATCTTTTTCAGGAAATTATTACCAAGATTCAGATGCTAGACAGGCAATCAGTGTAACAGGTAATGAAATAGGTTATGACAATACAACTGGTGTTATTAGTTATGATGCTCCTACAGACTTTGGTCTATTGACAGACACAACTGTTATTTCAGGAAGCACTGGAGGCTCAACAGGCACTAGTCTACCGACTAATGTTGGTTCTTTTTACAATGATGCAGGGTATGTCACACAGAGTTATCAAGGCTTTGCCGCAGATTGGCAAGCAGATGATGTTACAAATTTGAATGCGGCAAATACGTATACAGAAGGCCGTATAAATGATGTGGTAGATGTTGCACCAAATCAATTAAACACATTAAAAAAGATAGCGGCATCAATAAACAATGATGATGATTACAACGGAACACTGCAAACACAGATAAGCACGTTAGCAGTAGCAAGTAATTTGGCAACAGTGGCTACATCGGGTAGTTATAATAATTTAATAGATAAACCGAATGTCCCTACAGCTATAAGTGATTTACCAAATGATAGCGGTTATTTGACTTCCGGAGATTTACCAACGAACCATATGGTAAATGATGCCAATAATACAGTAGCAGGCTCTATAACACCATTAACTGATGCAACATATAGTTTGGGCAGTCCATCAAAAAGATGGGAATTTGTTCACGGCGAAACGATTGAAGCCACTTATGCCGACCTTGCAGAACGTTACGAAGCTGATGCTATTTACGAACCAGGAACTGTCCTTATATTTGGCGGAGATAAAGAAGTCACTAAGACCGATGTGCCCGCAGATTACAGAGTGGCAGGCGTTGTAAGTACTAATCCAGCTTATAGAATGAATGCAGAAGCAGGCACAGATGATACACACCCTTACATTGCATTGCGTGGTAGAGTACCATGTCAAGTAATTGGACCAGTTAAAAAAGGTGATTTAATGGTAACGTCTAGTGTCAAAGGTCATGCAAAAAGTGTTGCTGGTGTTGATATGGGACGTGCAGTTTTTGCCAAATCCTTAACGACGGAGTCCTCTGAAGGCTCTAAAATTATTGAAGTAGTAATACTTTAATAATTAAATACATACAGTCAAATATCCACTATCTTAGATAAATAAGAGTAGATTACACTTAACCCAATTCAGTGTAGTTTATAATAAATCGATTTTTTATAGACGGGAGAATATAATATGGCGGCATATGCAATACAGTTCCGTCGTGGTACAACGACACAACACTCATCATTTACTGGCCTAGTAGGTGAAGTTACGGTCGATACAGACAAGAAAACTCTTGTAGTACACGATGGCGCAACAACTGGCGGTTACCCACTTATGAGAGAAGGCGGAACGTCTTCTTCTACTACTGGTGCATTTACAAGTAATGTAACAGTTGGCGGTACACTAGCAGTAACAAATACAGCTACATTCTCAGCAGGCGTAAATGTCACAGGTAATTCAGAATACACCGGTGATATCCTACCTGGTACGGATGATACATACGACTTAGGCTCAACAACAAAAAGATGGCGTGACCTTTACTTAGGGCCAGGATCACTATACATCAACAACAAAAAGATTCTAGAAGACGATAGTGGCACTATCACAGTTAAAACGGACGCTAACGAAACGTTGAAACTGATGACTACTGGTACTGGTACTTTGCAAATTGAATCAAGCAACGGAATTCAGTTTACAGGTGAACTTAAGACTTCATCTGGTGATATTCAAGTGGGTGACCACATTGACATGAATTCAAATGTTATCAAAGAAGTTGGAACTCCAACAACTGGAAGTGACGCGGCGAACAAGACTTATGTTGATAATGCAATAAGCACAGGCATTGGTTCAGGTTCAAACGCTGTTTCAGGTACAACTGGTACTTTCTCAAGCAACGTAACAGTTACAGGTAACTTAACAGTTAATGGTACAACAACTACAATCAATACATCACAAATTGACTTAGCAGATAATATTCTACTATTAAATTCAGATGCAACTGGTACAGCATCAATTTCAGGCGGTATCGAAATTGAACGTGGTGATGACCTAAACGTACAACTATTATGGGACGAAACTAACGACCGTTGGTCAATCGGCGCAGAAGATTTTTATTCTTCTGGTGACGTAACAGCGGCAACATTTATTGGTGACGTAACAGGTGACGTAACAGGTGATGTAACAGGTACAGTATCTAGCATTTCAAATCACTCAACAACTAACTTGTCTGAAGGTTCAAATCAGTATTTCACTGATGCAAGAGCAAGAGCGGCAATTTCAGTTTCAGGTGACTTGACATATAATTCATCAACTGGTGTTATCTCAACACAAGGTTTAGCATCAAGCGACACAGATGATTTAGCAGAAGGTACAACTAACCTTTATTATACTAACGCACGTTTTGATACAAGATTAGGCACTAAAGATACAGACGATGTATCTGAAGGTTCAACTAATCTTTATTACACAGACGCACGTTGGGATACAAGATTATCAACTAAGAATACTGATAATTTAGCAGAAGGTTCAACTAATCTGTACTTTACAGATGCGAGAGCAGATGCAAGAGTTGCCGCGGCAACTGGTGCTAACTTAAACTTATCCGCTTCTGATACAGATGATTTGACTGAAGGTACAAATAACAAATACCATACAGATGCTAGAGTGAACACACTATTTGATACAAGACTAGCTATTAAAGATACAGATAGCCTTTCTGAAGGTTCAAATAATCTTTATCATACAGATGCTAGAGTGAACGCACTATTTGATACAAGACTTGGTAATAAATCAACAACTGACGTATCTGAAGGTACAAACTTGTACTATACAGATGCAAGAGTTGATGCTTATATCAATGCAAGTATGGACAGTGATGATGTATCTGAAGGTTCAACTAATCTTTATTACACAGATGCACGTGTAAGTTCTTATCTAACAACTAACTCATACGCAACACAGGCTTACGTAACAGCGGCAGTTCAAGGTGTTGATAACTCAGACGAAATTACTGAGGGATCATCAAACTTGTTCTTCACTGATGAAAGAGCCCAAGATGCGGTAATGGCTAATGTTTCAGCAGGAACAGGTATTGGCATATCATATGATGATGCGGCAGGTACTTTAACTGTTACTAACACACAAACAGAAGTCAATGACTATGTAGATGGTGCTTCATTCTCAAGTGGTACACTAACTTTATCAGTTGGTACACAGTCAGATGTTACAGTATCACTAGATGGTCGTTATGTACAGTTAGGTAACACTTCTAAAAAACACACACATGCTTATGAGACAACTGCACAAGACGAAACAGATAACACTGGTTCATCGCACTCAATCACATGGGCAAATTTAACTTCTGGTAAAATTTCTTTAGGCTCAAACGCCGTAGATTTTGCATCAGAAATAAATGATTCACCATATGCTGTTGTTTATATCAACAGAATTATGGCGAGACCAAATGAAGTAACAATTACTTCAAGTGGACTAACTTTTGCCTCAGACGTTCTTGCAGAAGACGATGAAGTAGAAGTAGTTTACATGGACGAGCAATAAAACTTAACAACGTAGGGGAGTTTATCTCCCCTACAGTTCAATTATGAACATGAGGTCATCTAAAGACCTTTCGATTTAAGGAGACAATGATGGGAAGAAAATTTAGACACAACGGTTCCACGAATACAAAAATTCAACGTGGTAAGCGTTATAAGTATGACAGTACTGGTAACATTGCAGAGATTACAGGCACAGTCGATATGACCACTGATGATATTATCTTCACTGGTACAAAATCAAATTTAAGACGTATTTCAGACCTAGAACGTAACGTATCTATTCTTGCATCGCAAGATAAAGGTGATGGTGGTGCAACAATCGCCAAAACTATGAGTGGTAAAATCAAATTCAAAAATCAAATTGAAGTTGATGGAACTGCTAATTTAGACGGCGGCGCCGATGTTGCAGGTACACTAGATGTACAAGCAGGTCTAACTCTTGGTGCAACTGCACAAGAAGTTGTTCAAGACTTAATCGGTGGTATGGCTAACACAGGTCTATCATACGATGATGCGAACAATCAAATCAATGTTGATACGTCAACAATAGCGACAAAATCTTATGCAGACACGGCGGCAACAGATGCCGCGAATGCAGTAGTGAATGCGGCACCTGGTTCATTAGATACACTAAACGAACTAGCGGCGGCTCTTGGTGATGATGCGAACTTTAGCACAACAATCACTGACTCAATCGCAACAAAAGCCGCACACGCAAGAACTATTACTGCGGGTAACGGTCTTTCAGGCGGTGGTGACTTAAGTGCAGACAGAACAATCGCAATGGACGGTTCATATACTGGTAACTTTACAGTATCGGGTGATATCACTGCTAATGGTGGTGACGTGACAGCAACACGTTTCAACGGTGAAGCAACAACGGCAAAATATGCCGACCTTGCAGAACGTTATGAAGCAGATGCAGAATACGAAGAAGGCACAGTAATGATGTTTGGTGGCGAAAAAGAAGTAAAAG
>Ga0228632_1000022_pt1 | contig 40432 bp, 45 predicted proteins | sample 40DmetaG_FD_183174 | JGI IMG/M metagenome (GOLD analysis project Ga0228632, IMG submission 183174) | Seawater microbial communities from Monterey Bay, California, United States - 40D | ecosystem: Environmental > Aquatic > Marine > Coastal | place: USA: California | collected 2016-11-04
TAAAAGATTCATTTACTAATGGCTCTTTAGTGTTTGCAGACTCGGCAGCAGTTTTACTTTCATTAATTGTTTCTGTAACCATTTGAGAACTTCTTAAGTCTCGTGTTGCCCAGAAATTATTAATTCCATATTGATTACCTACAGGGTGGAACCTAGATTCCGAAATAATTTGTTGTTGTCTTGCCTCAGAAAGGTTATTCCATTTTTCTTTAAACTTTTCTGGCATATCAGTAACAACATCTAATTCTCTTTTCTTTTCAACAAAATTAGATTCCCAAATATTTTCAGCCTGTATAGTTGACATAATAGGTTTAGCATTCATAGATTCTACAATCATAGCTTGCTTCTCTTCAGATAAAGAATTAAATTCATTCTTTTTAGATTCACCTAAGAAATTCATAAAGTGCATTTCAGATAAATTTTTAGTTTCAGCAGCTGAAATAAGTTTATTTAATTTTTCTTCAATTGAATCTTTATAGTTTTCTGATTCATGAGCTTTACCACACGATTCGTACATTTCTTTTAATTTTCCTTTATCTGCATCTGGATACTTTTCGCAAACTTGTTCGTATGTCATGCCTTCATTAGCACATTTCTGTACTTCTTCCATTGTTGGCATAGCACCTTCCATTTTACCATATTCATTAACTGTACCTTCATTAATTGATTCAGCATTAGGAGTGTTTACATTTTCAGCAATATACTCAGAATATTTAATACTCTTTTCTAATCCTTCTCCAAGATATTCAGAATAAGCAATATTTTGATCAACCTTTTCAGCAACATATTCAGAATAATCAATACTTTTTTCTAAGTTTTCAGCAACATAGTTAGAATATTGAATTCCTTTGTCAGCCATTTCAGCTACATGTTCAGCATATTGAATACTTCCATCAAGTTCTTCAGCTAAGTAAGACGCATAGTCTTTAATTGAATTTACATTCTCTGCCAAATAGTCAGAGTATGAAATGTTCTTATCAAGATTCTCAGATAAGTATTCAGCATAATCAGTAACCTGATTTACTTTCTCCGCAATATGTTCAGAATACTTAATAAGTTTTTCCATCACCTCATCATTATTAGAGTTGGTTGATTCTTTAACGTTACTTAGAACTCCAGATACATATTCCGTGTACTTTTGAAAATCTTCAACAGTTACAAAATTATTATTTTCCATTGTTAGATCTTTTTTATTATCGGTGTTATTTTCAGTTTCTTCCATTTCATAAATTAAAATACCATCATCATTACTAAAACCAAAAGATTCATTTACTCTTGATAACTCAGCATTCTCAAAGCCAGGATCTGCTACTAAGTCATAAGTAAAAAACTTTTTAATTTTAACCTTTCCACTTTCATCTACTGTACCAGCAGCTCTACTTGAAATATGTAAAGGGATGCCATCTTTAATAAGGGCTTGTGCCTCCTTACCTTTAGATGTATTTAATAATCTGATTTTACCAATAACTTGTTTTTTATCTTTATCATAATCTAAAGATTCAACAACGTGAGAGACGTTAGCCAAACTAACATCAAAATCTTTAGGGTGGTCTAATTCACCTAAAAGCTTATTGGTTTTAACTTTTTCTTGTAATTCATTAATATGAGGCATTACTTCCTTTTCCTCATATATTCTGTTATTCTTGTTACGAACACCAAATTCAGTAAAGACACCTTCTAATACAACTGAACCGTCATCGGCTGTAGTTATATCTAAATTTGATTTTGCTCTTTCAAGAATCAATAATTTTTTTCCTGACATTTTCTCTAGTTATTTGATTTATATATTACAATCTTTGTGGAGTTTTTATCCAAGTCCTGCCAATGGATCTTCATCAGCAGCTCCTTCTTTCTTCTCCGGTTTAAAATCGGCCTTATCTGCACCTAAAAGGATCTTTTCAATATCTTCCTCAGAGTAATTCTCTTTCTCTAAATCAGCTCTTTCTTTGGCTCTTGCATTTGCCTTAAGGTCATCTCTCGTAAACCCACCATATCTCTTAACCAAGAATCCTAAATCGAAGTATGGAATTTCCTCCATTTCTGCTGTCATAGTACTTAATTGAGTTTTTAGGTTACCAATAAAATCAACTCTTTTTGTTTGTAACTCCATTTCTTTCATCTCCTCAAAAACATTATCTTTTACAAAATCAAGTCCTAAACCAGATTTAAATGATACATCATTTTTTAATTCAGGATGATTAAGACACATTTGAAGATACATTGGTTTTACTAGTATTTCCTGAAATATGGATCTTAAGCGATCTACAAATTTAGAAAATTTAATTTCATCTCTTAACATACCACTGGCATCCATATCATATGTATTACCACCTTCTTTATCAAATCTTGAGAAAGGAATTTTTGAAGCCATTTTTAATCTATCAGCAAAATACTTAAGAGATTCAGTATCTCCTAAATCAGGACCATCACCTCCAATTGTACTAATCTCTGGTGATTCCCCATCCTTTGAAGGTAACCAATATTCTTTATTGAATGGCATCATTGGTTTTCCGTTAGTTACAATTTCACCACTCTCTTGATTAAAATCAACCACCTCTCTATATGAATTCATTAACTGTGCAAGTGATTGCTTTGCTCTAGTTTTAGATTTACCACCAACTGGTATAATAAACTGAGTTTTAAATGAAGCATTAGAAACAGCCCAAATAATTCTAGTTGTTTCCATAATTCTTAAAAGATTAAACGATCTTATTAATCTCTCAACATAAGATATTCTCATTGGTGAATTTACCTGGGAGTATGAAAGGTAAATAATTTGAGAATCCCAAAGTTTTCTTTCCTTTGCACCTTGACCTTTATATTGTACCCATTGTTTCTTTCCAGTGTCAGTATCAATACCAGGCATTAAGGAAATAGGATCCAATTCTTTAAATCCTATAATCTCCGTTTGTTTATCATTATAAACTATTTCAAAGGCAAGGAATCCATCAACTAACCATTTCCTAAAATAATTCCAAGGCTGTACTGAATCATTAAAACCAAAGTAATTATAGATATTATTGTATACATCACCTATTTCATCTTCTATAGAAGCAGCAATATGACCATTAAAATGAGAGTATGCCATATAATTAGATTCATCAAATACAATTGCCTCATCTGTAATTACATCTAAGATATCTTCTATTTCATCTTGTACTGCATATTGTCTAAGCTCATCTCTCTTTCTTTCATAATCTTTATCAAAAATAGAAATGTTTTTCTTAAGTGTAGTATCAGTTAATGAAAGTGCCGCAAATGCTCCATACATATCATCAGCATCTGAGCCCATAGGATTAAACGTATAACCCATTTGGTTTTCAGTAAAACCTACTGCACGTGAATTACGAATGATCATATCATCGTATGCCATGCCTAAATTAGAAAGATCTTTTAAAATTTTTCTAACTGGGTTACCAGTACTTAAGGGTCCTCTTCTATCAGTAAAACCTGCCATATTGTTTTATCTTTTATTGTTTATATATTCTTGTAATATAATGCTTGTGCCTCATTTATATTTCCTCCAAAGAAATGGTTTTGATTGTTAACGGCACCTATATACCAATCTTCATATCCTAACATTCTTGGTTTTTTAATTCTATCCATTCTATACTGTCTAATAGCATAGGTTATATTATACTTTCTACCTAATGAAGACTTTAAGTTTTCATATGTAAATTGACTTAGTACGGTTTGTGATTTAGGTTTACCTGGAGCCTTCTTTATTGCAGATTGTATAGTACCCTGAAATGATTTAACTACATCATTAAGAAATGGAATTCTAGCTTCATAAGGAATGTAATGTAAATTTAAACCTAATTGGTGATTATCTATACTTTTACCTAAACCTAAAACAATAGGATAAGTATCATAAAAAGTTTCATCAGGTGTAAAATATTGAAAAGAATACATTTTACCATTTTCTAATGTTCCTTTCCCACTACTTCCTATTTTATTTAAATCTTTATCAGATGCTTTAGATGCCCCACCTCTACCTTTATTTTCAGTAAGGTAAACATTTAAGTCTTTTTGAAATGATCCTTCTATTGCCATTAGAATAATTTTGAATCTTCGGTTAAAAGCATTACTTTAAAGTTTCTCTGTTTTGCAGCTTTATTTAATGCTTCAGTTTTACAAAGGTTTCTAACATATGTTTCATAACCATACTGAAAGTTTTTTAATGCCTTTGCTGTTTTTCTCTTTGGTGGTTTAGGTTTTTGTAATTGTGCCTTAGGTTTTATTTCTACTACATACTCTTCAATAATACCTTCCTTATTCATCTTAACATAAAAGTCTGGGTAATAATTATGAAACTTTTTATCTAGCATATTAAAATACTTTATTGAGAATGGCTCAGATATCCAATTTATTACCTCTTCATTATGATCACACCAATGACAAAACTTTCTTTCCCAACTGCTTCTGTATATAATAGGACCTGGTCCCATATACTTTTTAGGATTATGTGGTTTATAATAACCTTGCTTAAATCCTGATTTTGCAGTTGGTTTTACTTTCTTTATACTCATTAACTTTAAATAGTGTAAATGCCGTCACTATCCGCACTACCATTAATTGATACAGTACCAGCATATTTCTTTGGATGTAATTTATTCCACCCTTTTGCAAATCCTCTTTTAGCTATTTCAGTAAAATAAGCAAATGCATTAGTACTTTTCTCTGGATTAAAATTTCTCCAATATCTATAAAGATCCATATAAGCATAAGCTATACAATCTTGTCTATCATCAGGGTTTGCATATGATAATTTTCTAGAACATTTATCTGCTAATAACATTAGGAACTCTAATGCCTTTGGTGTTAGTTCTCCCTGTTCTTTAGATATAATAATCTGTTCAAGGAGATCTCTATTATTTAAGTAATTTCTTTTTCTTGCCATTCCATAAAGGTTTTATTTATTATTATATACAAAAAAAGCCGATAGTTTATTATTGACTACCGGCCTTTTAGTTGGGGTGTGTATAAAATTATATCTTAACGTTAAGTTGACCTTTAGGACAAATTGTAGTTTTTCCAGATTTAGGATCAATACATTCTAATGAATCATTATCACCTAATGAAGTATAGTCTTCAGCACTTACCATAACTTCTTGACCTTTTCTAAGACCATTTCCGTTCTTATTAATTTCAGCTTCAACGAAACCGTCATTTAAATAATCGTTACGACTTTTTTTTTCTGTTAAAGATTTTACATTTAATTTTTTAGGTTCACCTTTCTTTTTAAGTTCATCTTCAATATCTTCAGCTCTATCTTCATCAACCGATTCATCTTTCTTATCCTCATCTTCTTCTTCATAATCTTCACCGTCATGAGTTTTAGATTTATCGCCTTTATTTCCACCTAAAACAACTCTGTCATAAGTTTCTTGTAAAGATTTTTCAAACTTAGAAATTTCTTCTTCTAATAAATTCATAGCTTCAGTAAGTTCTTCAGTTTCACCAAGCTTATCAATAGCTTCTTTAACTTTAGTCTTCTTTTCTTCCAAGAAAGATATCTTGTCAGAAATATCAGATCTTTCTTTTTCTATTTTAGCAACTTCATTATTTTCAGCAATTAATCGCTCAGAAAGAATTGGGCTAGCATCATAATTAATAAATTCTTTTACTAATTTAACAGTTTCTGTTGCAGATTCTACTAATATCATTTCATTTAAGTGCATTGCAGAATTTACCTTATTAACATAGATACCTTCTTGAACAGCAATCATAGTTAAAAACAAATTAGTAAATTCATTTGAAGTAATATTTGTAAAATTATCCATTTCAGCAAGAAGATCAACAGATTCAAAGAACTTACATACATTATCAATTTTCCATTGATTTCTATAACCAAAGAAGTTAAGAGCCATTAAAGATTCTTTTAGTTCGATAATACTTGCATTACTTAAATCAGTTTCTCCTAATTTTAAAGTACCTTCAGATAAATTGTATTCTAATGTTTTATTATTACCTTCACCGAAAGTTATTAAAGTACCATTAATATTTTTAAACATTCCTAAACCTTCTAATACATCGAAGAATCTTGGATCTTTAACTTCAGCTTCAGTAATTGATTTTCCATCAAAGTTATAATTCTTTCCATGTAAGTGGAATGTTAAACCATTTTCAGATTCTAAAACTGGTGAAAGGATTGTAGAAATTATTCCTCCTCCATTTGCAGTAGCTTTATTATCTTCAGCTTTCATTTCATTAATGATTGACTTACAATCTAATGACCAAGGGTTTTTTGCAGCAATTGCAGAAAATTTAGATTTAATAGAATCAGAAGATTCTGAAAGTAAACCTTCTAAATCAGTTACTAATCCTTCATATAATTTTCCTCTTTGTGTTTTTGTTCTTTCAATAGCCTCAGATATTCTGAAAGACCATTTAGAATCAGTATAAGCACCTTCAATATAAGATCTTAACTCATTAACTGGATTTAACCATTGTGAAGATCCTAAATTTCTATGAAGATCTTTTGCAATGCTAAACTTAAGCATAGGATTAACACTGTTTTCTATCTCTTCACTGATTACTTCAGTTTCTTCGTTTTTAAATCTCATAGGAAATGCCTTCAGAGATTCTTCTAAAATGTTAAGGGCATTCTTAGCAGTATAAGAAGTTCTCGAATTATCCGAGTTCATTTCCTTTAAAGCCTCAATGCTCTTCATAACATTTTCGTGCAGTTCAGCAATTGTAAATTTCATTTTGTTATGATTTTTTTGTTTATTATTATTTTCTGTAATTTGATTTCCTTTGAAGGCATTAATTGCACTCATTCCTAATTGTTGAGGTATACCCATACCTACAAGAATTGCAAGTACTTGTGAGTCTGTCATTGGACCACTTTCAATAACCTTACCATTTTTACCATCTAGTTTTGTTTTACCACTCTGGTTAAATAAAACACCAACAATATCAATTAATTGTTGGTTAGGTGCATTAAGGTAAGGTGCATCAGTATTTACGCCAGCTTGTTTCTCAATTGAACCATCAACGTAAACTTGAGTTTGACCTTCTTTAATAACTTTTTCCATATTATAGAATTTGATTTGTTTTATATATTCTAAGATCTTAGAGTTAATTATCCTTCGTCACCGTTAGCATTTCTATAAACCTTACTAGCATCTGTTTCTGTAGGTGATGGAGAAGAATCTATCTCCCTTTCATCATAAGGACCGCCTACTTCCTTATTTGTTATAGTGTTATATCCTTGATTACTTAATAGGCTTTCAAACGGAGCAACTTTTAAATCAGTATCCGTGAATTTAAAGGTTTGGAATACTCCACCAAAATAAATTCCCATATTGCCATTATCATCACATCTTAATTGACCTACACCAACAGCATCAGGATTAAGCCTAATAGCTTCTTGTGTTATATAGTCTATTTCTGGTAAAAGAATACCGCTTTCAAACACTGGCATAAATGATCTTAATTCCATATCAAAGGTAACCTGAAATTCTTTCTTGTCATTTAATCCCCATTCAAATAATCTATCTTGTGAAAAATCTTCTGGTACTGACATAGATGCATTAACTCTAAACATTCCTAAATCAACGTTAAATAATGTACCTTTGTAAAGCTTGCTCATTATAGCTTCAGTTACCTTTAACATTTCCAAATTATTTGAACATATAATAGTTACACCGAAACCTACAGTAACAGGTAAAAAATTTGTCATTAAAGAAAATGTCTTTAATACACCATCCCATTCTCTAACAAACTCAGCTCTTGTAAATTTGTTTGTTTGCTCATCTGAATTAATAGACATTGAATTCATTTGAATAATACCCCTAGGTACTACTTCATAATCACCTATTGCCTTGCCTTCCTTTTCGGCATCAAACATAAAATTATCTAAAAGAAACCTTTCATTACCGGATATTGAATAGAAAAAAGGTACTTCAATCTTTTTTAAAGTATCTTCATCTACTTGGTTATAATAATAAACCTTTTTACTTAATTCGGCAAGCATACCTACTACTAGGTATCTGAGAATAGTGTTATCTTTATTAAATTCTTGATTATATGCTGACATTCATTGGTCTTTGTTTATATACTATTTATCCAATAGATTCAATGTTAAATTCACTAAAGCCTGCATCCTTGGTAATTTCAATCTTTTTATCAAAATATTCGCTCGGTAAAACTGTATGGTTGATAACAAAGGTATTAAGGCCTATATCTTGAATAGTATTATGAAGTATATTAATTATATGGTGGACACCATCAGAGTCAATAGAAGAGAAGATTTCATCTAAAAATAAAATATTTAGAGATGGGAACCTAACTTTAATCATTTTCATTAATGCCATAATAATTACAAAATCTACTTTCTTCTTTTCACCTGTACTCAATGTCTTTGGGCTTATTTCAGTTCCTAGATGATGGAGAGAGCAATAAAACTTTTCATTAAATCTAATACCAAAAGGTATACCCATTTCTCTTCCCATCAAAAGAATATGATTATTAAAAGAAGGGAGTATAGATCTTACTGCTAAATTCTTAATACCATTTTCTCCCATTATGTTTTCTAAGATAGTTAAATAATAATCCTCACCTTCACTTTTAAGCTTACCGGTAGTTTTATCATCTTTACGAACTTTAAAGTCTTTTACTAATTGCTTAAGGTGTGTGGATGATTCTGATTCATCTTTATCTGCCATTTCAATTAACTTATCTTTAATGGCTTCCATTTGAGTTTCTAATTGACCAACCTTAACATGAATCTTTCTTCCTTTTTGTCTTAAGTCAACCAAATCAGCTTCAGCCTTTTCAGCATCTGCTTTTATTTGATTCCATTCAGTAAATAAAGAATCTAATTTTTCTTCCTTTTCTTTTTTAATATCTAAATGAAAATCAGAGTTAAGAGGAGCTGTACATGTAGGGCATGCATTATTTTCATAAAGCTTAAGCTCCTTCTTAACTGTATTGATTTTATTATTTAAGGAAGATTTTTGATTATTCTTTTTTCTAGAGTTCTCATCTAATTTTTCAAGGTTTATTTTTGTCGCTGCTGTTAAGTCTTTTAGTTTTTTTCTATTTACATTTAATTCTACTAATTTCTCTTTAAGCAATTTAATCTTTTCAGCATCTTTAGATTTACTTACCTTTTCAAATTGTTGAATTTTTTCAATAACCGATTCTATAGATTCATTAAGGGTACGAATTTCATCTTCATATGTTCTGATTTCCTCAATAATTGATCTCCTCTTTTCTTTAACAGCTTCAGCCATTTCATTAATAATAGAAAAACCAAATATCTTATCAATGATTCTTTTCTTATCATACGGAGACATTGTTATGAATGACTTAAAATCATTCACAGATAAAATAATTACATTCTTAAATACGTGATATGGGATTTCATAAATTTCGGTTTCTAAAAAATCCTGAAGATTTACTTTACCTGCAACATCATATTCAGAACCATTTATTTTGACATTAAAAATACCTGGATTAATTCCTCTTTCTATTTCAACAGTATTATTTTTAGATTCTAATTCTATTCTACCCCAAAGAGCACCGTTTACTCTGTTAGGTAAATCTTTTAATGTAGATCCTTCAACTTTACCATAACATAAATATGTAATTACTTTAGCAAGTGTACTTTTACCTGCACCGTTTCCACCAAGAACTAAATAAAGATCACTTTTATCTTTATCAAATTCTATTACCTGAGTTCGGTTTCCATAACTTGCAAAGTTTTTAAATTCTACTTTTTTAATCTTCATAGTTAGGTGATAATGTTCTTTTGTATAGTTCTTGCACAGATGTCTTTAATCTGTCCTTTAAATCTTCTTCATATTCCAAAGAATTAATATATTCGGCAGCAATATTCATTAGGTTAAGCTCTCCGTTAAAATCAGACATTTCCCCATCTTCTCTATCATAAGGATTTTCCTCATCATAAATTCTTGGCTCTAATTTTCTGGCAACACCGTCAAGATAATCCATAAACATATTAATGTTATACTTTCCTAATACATTTGAAGGTATAAAAACATCTACAAAATTATCCTTAATTTCATTCTTTATATCATCCATACGCATCTCCAAGATATCATTAATATAATACCTTATAAATTCTGGACTCCTTTTATTCATAAAGAATTGGTGCTTTCCAGTTTCTAAATCTAATAAGTATATACCTTTTTGATTACCTCTATCAGATCTAGTCATTTGATAAGGATTACCTACCAAAACAAAATTCTGTTTATCTTGCCTATAGTGAATATGACCAGAGTATACTCTTTTAAATCTTTTAAAGATACCTACTTCATTACCACCTTCATGTAAATGTTTTGTACTTGGACTAGTCTGAACACCTCTCGTTTCAGTATGACAAAACATATAATCAATTTTTTCCTTTATTGAATCTAATGTTTCCTTTTCATGTTTATGATCTCTTCTCCAAGGCATCAGTAAACATTTAGTATCTCCGTATTGTAAAATCTTAGGTTCTTTATGCACCGTAACATTAGGAATATATTTTAAACAATCAACAGATGCAATTTCATTTGAATTCTTTCTCATTATATCATGATTACCTACAATGATATGTACATCTGGAAATATCTTTCCTAATTCTTCAAATACTCTGATTGCCAAATCCTGTGCAGCTAAATTAACACTTTGTCTATTATCGAATACATCTCCTAAGTGATAAAGAACATCACCTTTCTTATATTCTTTTTTAACCAAAGGTATAAAAAAGTTAAAGAAATAATCTTCAATAATATTAAGCCACAAAACAGAATTTGATCTACAACCTAAGTGTGAATCACTAACCATCCAAACTCTTGCCATATTAAAATAATTTTCGGATTTTTCTTTTCTCTAGGATATTATACTTATCATCTAATTCTTTAATAAGTTCATCCTTAAATTTGTTAGAAAGCGAATTATAAAATTTATTTGGAAATACATCAAAGTAATCTGATATAACACTAAATAAATCTACTCTTGTATAGCCTTCACCTAAATGTTCAATAATAAAAGAATATACTCGATTTATTTGTACTTTATTTAATTTCTTAATAACACCTTCTGGTGTTGCTTCGTTTAAATGCTCATATTCACTCCCTTTAATAATCTTATCAATTTTCTTAATAAGTAAATCATAATGCATCTTATCATCAGGATCCATACTGTCCCCATAAGTTGCGGCAACAGTAAAGTTTACTTTATTTTCAGTTATGTCTTGATCACCATAAGTGTTATTAAAAATTTTATCTTTATCTGCTAAAGACTTCTGAATAGGTTTGCCATTCTCATCTAATTTTGGTTTTTTCTTTTTACCCCACATATTTTTATTTTAATTTATATCATCAGTTTCAGTTAACCTCATGTGCTCGTAATCAATATTGAACCTACACCTGGTACCTTTACCTTGACCATCTCTAATTTTTAATACCTTTAACCAATACTCACGATTTGCATGCATCATAGAATCTTGGATAAGAGCATACATAACATCTGCTGTATGCGCAAGACCTGCAGATTCTGCAATGTTTTCCATTCTTACTTCAGTGGCATCCCATGCACCTCTATTAATTTGAGTTGCAGAAATAACCAACATATCTCTCTTAACCGCTAAGGCACGAAGATCCTCAGCAATTTGTTTAATTTTCATATAAGTATTTTCTGTATTAGGATTTCTATAATTTGCAAGAATGTTAATATAATCAACAACTAATACATTTACTTTATGATCTTGTGCTTCTTCTAAATCCTTTAGGTAAGCTTCTATATCTAAAACTGTACCTTGTGAAGTTGGCATTTCTTTTACAAAAAGTTTACCTGGTGGTAATAAACCTCGAGATATTTTTTCAAGGCGTCTTTTCATATAATCTCTATTACCAGTCTTCTCATCATATTGTGGCATTGGTATACCTAATAGATTTGATCCTATCCTTTTTATTACCTTTTGTGCCGACATTTCTGCCGATATGAAAACTACATTATGACCCATTCTAACAAAATTAGCAGCATCATTTGCCAACCAAATAGATTTACCAATGTTCTGTTCACCTGCATAAACGATAAGAGATTTAGTATCATAACCACCACCTGAAACATTATCAACGAATGTCCATCCTGTTTCAATTTTTTTAGAAGTTCTTTGGATATGATCCTCAGGGTTAAAGAAGTCTAAACCTACATCGGTATCAAAATTTAAAGATCCGTCAGTAGAGATCATACCGATTGCACGAGTTACAACATCTTCAACATTTTCAGGTGATACATCTTGTGTCTTAACATATTCAATAGTTCTTACTAACTGTTTATCAAAATGTTTCCACTTAACCCAGGATTCACCGGTTCTCTTTAACCAATCCTGATCATATTCATTAATATTAATATCATATATGCTAGATACAATATCATCTGGTATTTCATTTGGATCATCTTTTATTAAGGCCTTCATTTGTTCTCTTGAAGGACTTTCACCAAAATCAACATAAAACTTTTTTGATAATTTTGCTATATGATCTAAATCATTATTGGAAAAGAAGCCTGGACCAGTACTTTTTAAATAATGTGGCTTTTTAAGAAAGTAATTAAAAAATATTTTTTCGTGATCTGTACTGGAATTCATCTTTGTTTATTTTTATATAGTAAAAACTATACTTAGTTTATGTATGTACTTAATTCATCTAAATAAGAAGATAGCGATTGTTTTCTAGTCTTATCTTTATTGTAGTAAATTGAAGTAGTTTGATTATTTACTTTTTCTGCCAATATCATTTCACCATGATGTAACCATTCAGTAAATTGATTATACCCTAATTCTTGTAACGTAGTGAGTAATTTAGTTCTTAATTTAACAACAGTGTTATTATCCCAAGGCTCTTTACCTGGGTACCAGCTTTCAAATAGAATAGGAGGATTGTTACTTTTCTTAATAGTTTCCTTGGCACCTAAAATTACATTTTCTTCAAACCCTTCAACATCTATTTTAATAAAACCAACATCACCTATATTTAAACTATCTATAGTTCTTACTTCTATCTCTTCGGTGTTTACTTCGTCTATTTGTACAGCATCCAAATCCAAAAATCCATCCAATCCCCCTTGGCCATCATATTTACTCGTTCTCTTATAAAATGTTAAGATATTATTACTATCTCCTATTCCGAATCTATGAGTATTAACAGTGTCATGTAAATCCTTAACGGCAATGTTTGCACAAAGATAATTAAATGATTTAGAATTAGGTTCAAATGCATATGTCTCTTTAAAGAAAGGTGCTAAATTAAATGACCACATACCATGATGAGCACCGACATCCAAAAATATTTTACTCTTATTTGCAATATATTGAGAGTCTCCACATTTAATACTGTTAATCATACCAGCTTCGGCATTATATACATCGTTAGCATATAACCATTTTGCATAGTTTCTATCACTTATGAAATACCCATTAGTATCTAATTCTACTATACTCTTTTTATAATTATAAAACCACATATTATTTTATTACTTTATTTTATTCATAAGGATTTACGACTACTTCATATGTAGTGTAAGCAGAATTAGATAATGATACTTTAATAATTTTATCATTTCTAAGTTGCATAATTATTGAATTAGCCTTTTCATCAGAAAGACTATATTTTTTTTGTAAAGAAACATTAGTGAATTTGATCTCCTTTGCTACTTTACCACAATAATCACGTATTAGTTCATATATGATATCCTCAGCGTCTGGATAGTTTGGTAATGTTGTATGATTTCCTAATACGTGCTTTACTTTAAGTTTCGCAGTATTAAGACTTTTCTTCAACATCGGCTTCTAACATTTCGGTTAAGTTTTCAACATCTATTTCTTCACCATATTTAAATTTATCGGCTACTATAGGCTCTAAAGATTTTAAGACATCTTCAGTTAAAACTTCGGGTGTAAATAATTGATTAAGTTCAACTGTATCATTAAGGTGCTTTACACAAATCTTTCTAGCGGTTGCTGCTGGTTGAAAATAAATAGTAACTTCTTTACCATCCTTTTCATATGTATGCTCTCTACACTCAGCCTTTCCTGGATCGGTTAATTTATTAAAAGCATTTGCATTTATAAACCTACCTCTTTCAACACCACAAGTATCCCAACTAATATATTCTTCTAAACCAATATAAGGATTCATACCTTTATTGAAAGAAATGTGGAATTTAATGTTAGTAGGTTTAGCAAATCTATTTTTATTTGGTTTTGCAGTTACAATGATTCCTGTTTGTTCTATACCTTCCTTAAGTTTTGCTTTACCTAAAAATAAGATAATAGAAGCAGCATACTCAGGACCAGTACCACCACCCCCTACTTGCCTTGAAAATAGATCTTGTGTTTGGTAAGTATGATTTGTAAACAGGAAAGGTATTTTACAAATTCCAAATTGGGTCATAATAATTCGGAAGGTAGATTTAAGAAGTTTGGCTCTTGTCATATCAGCCTTACTGCTGCCTGTTTTAGCATCATCAATTTCTTTTTGAGTTGCCAAGTTACCTGCAGAATCTAACACTACCATAATTTTAGGTAAAGCAATACCTTTTGACTTTTGTTCAATTAGTACATCGGTAATTGCAGTTACCGAGGTTCTAAATTCTTGTACGGTATTACATGGCTCATATCTGAATTTCTTTGGATCAATTCCAAATTTTTCTACTAATCTTTTATCTACAGCATTTTCAGAATCATAAAATACAATACTATACCCTTGCTGCTGTGCCTGTTTGATTGCATTAAGGATAAGATAAGTTTTACCCGTACCAGAAGGTCCGGCTAATGCAACTGCCCTATTATTAGGATATCCACCAAACAGAGAACCTGTTAAGCATGCATTAAGATGAAAGTTACCTGTTGGTATATAATGATCAATTTCTGAAATTGTAGATTTATCTAACGTTTCTCCATACGTGGAGTGTTTTGACATTTCCTTGTTTAAATCTGCGAATGAAAATTCTTTTGCCATATTAAGTTTTTATTTTATTATTATATAGAAAAAATAAGATTTGTTTAGTCTATTAATTTATATTTCTTGGATTCTTTTTGTAGCCAATTATCTAATCCTATCTCAAATCTATTTGGTTGCCTATGAGATCTTGTTTGGTATTCATGTAAGACTGCCAATTTTTCTTTAATTTTACCGTATGAACCTCCCCAAAGATCTTTAAGTAATTCAAAATCATATTGAGCTCCTTCTGCCTTTTGAAACTTTCCAATATCTAACGGTCCTCTACTTACACTCCTTAGTGCAAGAGAACATACAAAATATGCTTCATGATAATCACCTCTCCATGAATAGAAATTTGATAACTTTAAGTAACCTTCTGGTCTAGTAGGATCTGCATCAATTAATCTATGCCACATTCGCCGCTCACAAATATCCCTTCCTCCTTTCGCTGCAACACAACTACTTACCATAAAATATGCATTATACTGTTCATCTTTATCTTTAGTATATTCACACGCTCTTAAATATAATCCTAACGCAGAAGCATATTGATTTTCCTGATAATAGGTCTCTGCTAAATTAAAAGCATTTTTACTATCAAATGGATTATTTATAAAATCATATAACTCCTTTCTTTTTGAGTAAGTATATTTTTTAATAGGCTGAGGTTTATTATCACTGAACCCAATAATATATTCCATTACATCTGGTGGCATTTGTAGAATAAATTGAGTATTATCCTGAAAACCGAAAGGAATTAAAAACTTTTCACCATCAAATGCCATACCGCATGTAAATTCTATCCTAGCGGTCATAAAATCAAACTCTGGGCTAATGTGTTTAATATTCCAATCTTTATCCCACATTACGATCCTATGATAATATATAGAATCTTTTCTATCCTCAGGGGTAAACCATAAATCTACTTCATGAATAATAGCAATCCAATGATCTTTATACTTAATGACATTGGACGAACCTCTCATATCTCTTTTTGTTTTGATGTGAGGTTGTTCTACAAGTTTTATTTGTTCAGACGTACCTTCTATGGGATCAATTTTAACTATCTCAGTAGGATTTGCCCACTTTACATAGTGATAAGGCATATCATTTATAGGCATCCAATTTTTTTCACAGTAAGATCCACCATCTGCATGTGTACGTGGGTCTGGTGGTGATACTCTAACGCGTTCTAATTCTTCATAATTAGTATTTCCTACTTTTGATATAGTAGATAATTCCATCCTACCTTCACCATTAGTAGTAGTATCTCGTCTTACTCCTGATTGTGTTAATACATTATCCCAATTCTGTAACCTTGCATCTTCTAATCCTATAAAAGTCCATAAAGGTTTTTTATCAAGTAAATCTGTATTTACCTTACCCCAATCAGATACTTCGTAATCTTCATTCAATTCACAAATATAATTAGTAGTCCTTAGAACTACATCATCTTCCGGGTTAAGATAAGTCAAAGGCCCCCATGGAGCAGGAAAATTCTGCAAGTTTTCACTGTGGTATAAAAGATAACCTACTCTTCTTAAATTTAGCATCCATTTATCATTATGCCATAAAATAGAAGAATTGGTTAAACCATCACCTTTAGTTTCTGAAAACGGAATTTTAATTTGAGATATATCTCCACCATGATCTAATGTAAATTTACATAAGTTTGATAAATCTTTTCTATTTATAACGTCCGGGTTTTTCATAATTAATTTTTATTTTTAATCTAAAATAGACTTGTTGTATAAATTAGATTTCTATTAAATCCTTTAAAGCCCATTGCAGTAACAACACGATTAATTGGATCAAGTATTGTTTTTTCAAATTGTCTATCATAATCTATCTTAGGTGCAAATTCATAAGGATAATCACCAGGGGCATAAGCAAACACATCACATGATTTATCCATAGAAAAATACATTTTGCATTTTTCACCATTACCCAATGGTTGATATTTACCTTTCTTACCTGAGTTATTTAAAAGATAATTATGATAACCAGCAGACCTTACGCCTATTGGGCATTTAGATGCAATTTCAAACGCATCATAATCATTCACAATATACTTTTGATAATTATTTACTTTCCTAGAAAAACTAATTTGATCTACATTGGCTAATCTGAATTGCCTTTTAATATCTTTAAGTAATGCCGCAAACTTACCCATATCTAATTCATTAACAGAAAAGATATACGTTAATAATTCTTTAAGTTTTTCTCTGGCAAAAATAGGAGTTGACGATTGTATAATTTCAAAACCTTTTGAACTGATTTTTGAAAGATCATCATAGTGAATATTAGGATCTTTCCAAACAATATTTTGCATATACTTTTTCTTGGCTAACCATATTGCATTTTTAGCAATACTCTCCAACTCAAATGATAAAAAGTTTTCTGCATTGTTATCATCAGCATATTTTTGAAGAATCTTTTCAATGTAATCATTTAATCTTACCTCATAAAGCTTAAGTATGAATTCTTTTTCATCACCTTGCCACCCTTCACTCTTTTTAATAACCTCATCAAATTTAACATAAACTGAATCCGTATCAATATAAATACCTACAGGTTTTTCAATCTTACCTGTAACAGTTATACCCATTTCAGTATGAGCTGGTATATCTCTATGCCAAAATTCTTTAAAATATTTGTTAATAAGTTGTTCAGTATATAAAATAGCATCCTTACCTTGGAGTGTAATGGTTTCTGCTATATCAACATTAAAGAAATAAAAATAAGGATTACCGAATGCACCATAGATAGAGTTAAGCATTAACTTAACAGCCTGTTCATAATTATAATACTTAGATGCTTCTTCTTTTATGTTCTGTAATTCCTCAGTCATTTTTATTTTTATACGGTAAGATTAGAAAAGGTTTAAAGGGCACCGTTTCTGATGCCCTTTATTATATTGGAGTGATTTATTAATCCTCGTCAGTAATGGCAACAGCCACAGTAAGATGAGTGTTTGTATCTAATGATCTAAAAACCACTTTATTTTCACATACACTTACCTTGTAATTTTCTTTATCTAAAAGATTAATATATTTCTTATAAATTACAACCTTTGCTCCTTTTTCAACATTTGAATCATAAGAGTGACAAAGTGTAGCATCATAAGAAGTACCTTTAATATTAATTCCTTTTTCACCAATGTAAAGAGTAAAAATATCCTCATCTTTATCAAGGTTAAATAATGATTTCATTTTATCCACATGAGTAGTAAGTAAATCAAAATCAAACATTTTAGAATCAACACCAAATGCTCTATCTGTTTCTTCTTTGCTCATTTCCATAAATGATAATGATGGATCTGTACATGCCAAATTAATCTGAAGATCTTCATTTTCTAAAATAAAATCACTTGCCATTAATTCACCATCATATTCGGTATACTTAATTCTACCTTTTACATCACCATTAAAATGGCTTAATGCGTCAATAACTTTAGTACCGTTATAAAAACTAACCTTTACCGGTTCTTTAATATCAGCATCAAAAATATCAGAAGTTGGTGTGTTAACCAATTTTACGGCATCTCTCTCAGGAAAATACACAGAAGATACCGTACCTTCTTTTGCGATTTTCATAAAGATGAATTTGTCAATTGGAAGTAATTTGCGAACGAATGAACTTAATTCATAACCGTCAATTTTGTTAATAGTTGTTTCCATTTAAAAATTTATTTGTTTATTATTATATTGATTATTGTTACTTAGTTTAAGCTAGAATACAGACTTAGTTTTTAATTCTTTCTTTAAAATAAATCCATTTTTCTGTATGCTTTTAAATGAAGGTGGAGACCAATTTTTATCATAAAGAATATTCTTAAGTTCATATTTAGCTTCATACTTAAAACCATATCTCCATTCTAACCCTGGTAAAAAATCATTTAACCATAAAGGCTTTTTTACACCTATTGCATAATGAATAATAGATGGCACAACAACCTTAAGGTATTTGTCAGGTGGAGTACCAGCCTTCATCATCTTATCTCTATTTTGCATTAGCCTTAAGTCTTTACTATCAGTAAATTTAACCTTTCTACCTTCGGCTAAATACCTATGAATGTTAAAATGATGGAATCTCTGTTCTACTGTCCAACTTGTATATCCTGTAAAATTGAAATATTGGTGATGGATGAATGGGTGCTTCATAAATCTTTCAAAGTAATATTCTAATTTAGGATCCTCGCCATATATGATATTACCGGCATTAATAGAAAGGCCATTCATTTGCTCTAATGTAAAATCAGTTTCAAAGATTTCATTAAACGCATCCATTACATCATACTTATCTTTATTTCTAATGTAAAATAGATTTTCTTTTTTAATACCGAACTCTTCGTACTCATCCCACATGTAACTTAAGTCATTTAAGATAAATACATCATCATCAGATACTAATGTTCTCTTTACTCCAAATTTTTCTTTTAGGTATATAGGCATTAAGATTTTAAATAGACATCCATGACTTAATAAAAATTCTTTTGACTTACCTTCATAGCCATGTTTCTTAATATAGTAATCATAAAGATCATTAAGAATAATAATTTGAGCATTTTTAAATATATCTAAATCGTGCTCTTTAAAAATACCAGCAAGTTTATCTAAATCTATTTTAGTATCATCCACAAATAGGTAAATATCAAACTTCTCCTTTATCCCTTTAGGATAATAACTACATAAGATATTTGTAAACTCTAGACTGGATACGCCTATTGCTAAAGCTTTATCTTTCATAATTAAATTATACTTTTTACTTTATACTTCTTTTTTGGTTTAGCACCTAATTCTTCAGATGCTATAACTTTTTGATTTGTGTTATCCTGTTTTAAGAAAGTGTAATTTGTCATCTTGGCATTTCCTTCACAGAATTTTTTAACTTCATTAGCCATATCCATCGCAGTGGTAACTGGTACATTTTGTGCAATGTGATTAACTTGGCGAGAAGATTCAATTTTAAAATCTAAAGGTAAACCCATTAAGTGCATCATTTCTCTTACATTTAGATAACGGTTTTCAATTGGGTGAACACCATTAAACATATTTCTACCAATAAGAGCAGAAAAAGAATCATGGAAGAAATGTGGAGATGCATCCCAATAACCTAATCCTTGGCTTGTTTTATATTGTTGATGCTCTAACATATCAATAAAAGTCTTTGTAGATTTTTTATTTGAAAAACCTCTTTTAGGATAATGTTTTTCTAACCATTTAATACAGTCATCAATCAGATCGTTATTTTCTAAATATTGTGCAATGGTTCCTTTTTTAAATTTTGCAGCAAACTCAGCATGAGTTAATCCTTCTTTTTCTAAAACATATTCATAAGGCTTAAAGTGATCAGTAACCTTTCCTTCTACCATAAACATATCTTGTTGTGTAGCATCTTCAGGAATTTCTTTTAAATAATCAATAAGATTTTTCTTTTCTCTAAATTTCCAATTTAACATTGGAACTGTTGGTGTATTCCAAAAGAAGTAAAAGGTTCTCATTCTTCTCTGAGGAATTCCATGAAGTTCAGTATTTGTTTTAATAAGAGAAAAACTATATCCGTATTTCTGGCCTATTTCTTTTAACCTATCAACAACACCTTCTCCCATTTTAGTAAAAAGACCTGGGGCATTTTCACCCCAAAGAACTTTAGGCTTAACATGTTCTAAAATATACTCTGAGGAATTATACATCCATTGATTTTGAGTAGCACCAGATCCTCTTGATGCAGCAGTACCTTTTGCAGAATTTAATTGTGATAAACCTGCACAAGGGCAAACTGAATTTACATAATCAACTTCATTAAAAGTTTGTTTAGGTATATCTAAATCTTCATGATCTAATCTGTACATTGGTACATCCGGCCAATATTTTTCAATATGACTTTCGTTTGCAGCAAATGCATCATAACTTAAATGAAATGCCGGTTCATTACCTGCAGATTTTTTACATCCTATAGCACTACCACCAATTAGTGGAATTATAGTACCCCATTTTAATTCTTTTCCCATATTAAATTTTTACTTTTTCAATTTCTAGATCCTCCATAAATGTTAAAGGATCAATTGTACCTTCACTGATTTCATTTTCAAGATATACTATAGTTTCTTTTATAGTATCTTTAATATCTTTTTTAGGTTCCCATCCCATTGATTTAGCCTTGGAAATATCTCCACGAATATTTAATGCTTCACCTGCAATCGGATCATAATGATCAAAAGGTATTTCACCAACACCCATAATATCACCAATCATATTTTTAAGTTCCATTAAGTTAGTCATTTTACCTGTTCCTAAATTAAATGTTTGGTTTGCAGTATCCTCATTTTCCATACAAAGAATATGGAATGCATTAACATCAGATACATCAATGTAATCTCTTGCTTTCATATAGTCACCAAATACAATAGGATTATGACCGCCTTTAATTCTTAAGATAAATCCTGCAAATACTGGTGGGATGGTTCTATTATAATCTTGTAAAGGCCCAGCTACATTAAAGTATCTTAGTGCAGTATAATTTAATCCTTTAGTTCTTTGATATGATTCTGCTAATAATGCAAGACATGCTTTAGTAGTAGAGTATACAGTAGTTGGATCTGATTGAGTTTCACTAAAGCCTTCATCTGGCATTTCACAGTTTTCATATACGGCAGAAGTTTCACTAAAGATGATTCTTTTTACATCAGCCTTTAAGCACCCATTCATTACATTAATACTTCCTAATATATTATTATCTACTGCTTCATATGGATCTTCATTACAGTCATAAATAGAAACAAGACCAGCAAAATGATAAACATAATCAGGTTTAAATTCCTCTATAATGTTTTCCACATATTGATTTCTAATATCTACTTTATGAAAATTTTCAATTTGGTCATGAACTTTAGGTATATATGTACCATGTTCCATATTATCAATAACAGCAATACATTTAGGATTATGACCTCTATTTAATAAATCGTTGATAAAATTTGTTCCAACGAACCCAGCTCCACCGGTGACCAGGATTTTTGTTTCAGAATTATACATTTACAGTTTCAGTTTTTGTTACACGTTCATAAGCTTCCCAGATTTTGTTATCTACATGTTCTCCAGTATAATAAGAATCTTTAAGATACTTTTCTTGGAGGTTATAGAATAATTTCTTATAATGCTCTGGGTTTGCATTTAAGAATTCAATCTTCTTTTTTAAATCTTCTGGTGATTTACATCTAATAAAGTGACCTTCAGGAAACACATTAAAGTCAGTATCGTAAGATGGGTGTAAGAAAGGTATTATACCATAATGTAACATTTCTGCATATTTAGAAGTGACCATACCTTCTTTAATAGGAACGCAGAATGTATATTTGGTACTAAGTAATTCATCGGTCATTGTTTCAATTCTTGTTTCACCTTTAAACCATTTAGGATATTTTTCTTTAATCTCATCATCCCATTTTCCGTAAATATCAGTTTCAATATCTTGATCAACGATATACTCTTTTACTGGATCCCATCGGTCCATTCCGCCTGATCCTTTACCTTGATTTTGTAGCATCATAAATGAATTTGTCTTTTTCATTTCAAACAATTCATCTGTGTTATATCTTTTCTTATCTAAAAGAAATACCGTTTCAATACCAGAATATTCATAAGTTGATGTTATCTTTGCAGTATCTCGGAGTGGAGGATTGCAAAAATATTCTTCTTCTTTAGTAAATGTATTTTGTGCTAAATAATAAGTAGGTCTATTATTAATTCCCCAATCTTTACATGCAAGAATATATCGGTTATCTACAAGTAATCCGACAATAGGAACTTTCTTTTCCAGTTCATTCATTGCTTTAATAATTGGAGCTGCATAGTACTTAAAGAAGTCTAATGATTTAACTTGACCAGTACCATCTTTCTTGTTAATATATTCTGGAATATTAACAGTACTAGTCGGCCCAGTATAAAAGAAAATGTAATCCAAATCTAAACCTTGAATAATTTCAACAGTTTCATCGGTAGACTTTCTCTCTTTCATAGTAGAGTGAAATTCCTTAATATTGTTAGGCACAGTAGGTTCATCCGTTTGCGGTGGACCAAATAAAGAATTTACTTTTGGTTTTTGTTTTGCCCTAAACTTTCCTAAATCATTAGGGCTTAATAGCCAATATTCAATATTAGGATTTCTGTTTGCAATTGAACAAATTAATTGCTTAGGTTCACAATCTCCACCGATTGCACTCCAACTGTTTTCATTAAACTTAATGGCTTTACCTAATTTAAAAAAGCCAATCTTTTTTACATTTTCTTTCATATTAACAATTTTGAATAATGTCTTCTATTACTTGTTTATCTTGTTCATATGTTAGATCATACCAACATATATTTAATTCTTCAAATTTTAAATTATCCATCGAGTTTATAAGATGAGTAATTTCATATTCATTTCTATTTGATAATTTAATACTGCTTAAGTTATCAAATGCTTCTTTTGCAAATATCATATATCCACAGAAGTATCTTCCGTTTACTACGCCATGAGGTTTTTCAATAACTACATCCTCTAGGATAGTAGCAAGTTGTAAATTCCTTGCTCTAGTTTCATAATCCTTATAAGTAACTACAGTATTATTTGGATCATGATATTCTAAACCAATATTACCTTGATAATAATTATCACCAAAGAGACATAAGAAAGGTTCATAAAATTTACCTTCCCATGCTTTAATTGCAGCACCCGGTCCGTATTCATCATCCTTTTGGAATTCATAATAAATGTTTATCTTTTCTTTATACTTAGATAAACTTTCAATAATAGGATGAGATAATTTAGTATTTCTTCCTTTAAAAAAGAAGTCAGATTTGCTTATAGTAACATATACATCTTCTATTCCATTTTCAATACAGAATTCTACACAATACTGAATTGTTGATTTTCCTAAAATTGGATCTATAAGTTTATTTGATCCATACCTAGTAGACCTTCCGGCTGCTAGAATAATTGCTTTTCTTACTCTGCTCATTTGCTATATTTAATTTCTAATTCGTCAAATAATTCATGCCCTTTCTTAAGAAACATACCGGCCAATTCATATCTTTCATTTAACTCAAAGAAAGGTACTGCTCCTAGTAAATGGACTGCTAAAAAGAATTTTAATTGATATTCATCATACCATTCATACATTATGTTTTCTGCTTCTCTACAGAACTTAAGATATTTAGAATTCCTTTCATTGTATATATGGGCCTCATATTTCATTACAAACGATTGCATCAGTTTTCCATAATCATAATAATTCTGTTCTTCAGTACCTCTAGGATCAATAAAAATAAAATCATTATCATATAAGATATTGCTTACTGTTAAATCACCATGAACAAAACCCCAACCTGAAGAAGCATCTAAATTACCTTCATAAGTATACCCGGTTCTTCCTTCTAATTTATCTAAATAAGATCTTGTATCTACATCAGTACCATAACCATCAAAATCATTTACAATATGAATAAGATCGTCTAATTGATCAATTGATTTAATTAAAGGTTGTTCACAGATTTTATCATACCATGTAGGGTACTTATCCATTTCAAATGAAGTATCAGATAAAGGTCTTATCTTAATAAAATTAGGGTGAGTACAATTGGCTAACCAATCCATCTGCTGTTTGAATTTTATTGGATAAACACCAGCTTCTTTAACTACCTTATTATCATGGAGATAAACGCGATCTCCACTATTTCCTACTAAAACTTTACCAGTATGCATTTCATATTATTTTTAAGTGCGAATGTTGAATCTACTTCTGAATCACCAACCATAAGAAAATCTTTAGGTTCATAATCATCAAAGGTTTCAAAAATTAAATCTGCCATATCTGAATGTGGCTTTTTATTAACTACATCATCTCTTGTTACAATCATGTCGAATAAATCGGTACTTATATTATGATAAGACATAATTCTATCTACATTTTCTTTAGATGAATTAGATGCAATAATAACCTTTTCAAATTTAGAATTTTCAATAATCCATAAAAGTAATTGATTAACTTTAGTTTTATAAAGATTCTTTGAAAAAATTTCTCTTTTATAATTTTGTGCTAAATTTGATTCAACTTTAGTTAATTGATATTTCTTTAAAAGAACATCCATACCATAATTAATATCTGCCATTATGGTCTCTAATGGAATTTCTCTTTTTAAGACTCTCTCCAGCGCACGCCTCCAAGAATCTGCATGAGTATCTATTGTAGAAACTAATGTATCATCAAAATCTAATATTAAGCACCTCTCCATTTAATCTGTTTGATTTATTATTATATAGAGGTTTTTAAAAAGGTTTCAAGTAAATAGGACAATAAAAACTAAAAAAGGACTACCTAGTTAAAGATAGTCCTTTTAAATGAGTTTATGTAAGATTACATATTGTTTTTAGTTTCCTGTACGTGTAGTCTTAATTCTTGTGCAAGATTTTTAACTTCCTGCATTGATTTTCTAATTCTTACAGCAGCAGCTTTATTTCCTTTCGCGTAAAATTTATCCACGTCTTCGCTTACTGATTCGATTAAAGCTTTGATTTCTTCAAATTTTTCCATAATAGTTAATTTTTATTGTTTTTTTATATATTCATTAGAATTTACCTTTTCTGTTTCGATAGAAACTAGTTAATCTAGGTATGTACATATACTTATGACCTTTATCTTTAATTGCTTTCATCATTCTATTAAACATATCAACATCAGCTGCATTTGTTTTAGATAAAGGTATTTTAGGTGCAGTGTTTGCTTGTTGTGAAGCATCTCTATATCTTAAATCACCACACATACTTGGCCTCCATGAAACAGCAGAGTGGCTAACATCACCATGAGTATAACCTAAATTATTAGGCTCTATTGTTGTGGTATGTCTTTCTTCTCTTGGTTGATACATAAACTTTTTAGAACTGTTTGTTGCATCTACCTTTTTACGGCTTCTTGTAAATACATAAGCTAATTCAGGATATTGAGTATATGCCTTTGCTAAAAGTTCTAAATGATCTGGTGTCCACTTATCGTCATGATCAATTCTTACAATATAATCACATCCATCGTTCTTTGCCATTTGAAGACCTTTATTCATTGCACCACATCCTGCAGTATATCTAAATTGTTGTTTAGTAAACCCTTTATCTCTTTCACCTGGTGTTGATAAGTTATGATACTTAATTTTACCTTTTGGGATTACTTCATCCATGACGGTTTTTATTTCTTCATCACCATCATATTTATCACCAACTAAATAAACTACATAATTGTCATATTTCTGATTCTTTATAGATCCTAAAGAATCTCTAAGTAAAGAAGGTGTATCCATAAATTTCTGTCTACTTGTTTGGGCACCACCATCAGATATTTTATGAGTAGGCATTACAATACCGAACTTAATCTTTTTATCAATTTCACTAGATAGATTTTTTTCTAGTAAAATTTCAAAGTTCTTAGAACCTATATAAGATTCTAATAAGTTAAAATCATCAAAGGATATCGCTCTCATTTATCAAAAAATGTTTTTATAGACTTTATTATTCTTTTTAAATCTTTATCTGTTAAATCAGATCCTGAAGGTAAACATATACCTTGTAAGAATAATAGAGCACTGTTTCCATTTATATATTTCCGATACTGGGTTAAGATTGGCTGTTGGTGCATAGGCTTCCAAATGCGCCTAGCTTCAATATTATCTTTCTCCAAATGTTTAATAAGATCTTCCGGTCTATCTTCAGCTTTTAATACTGCACAAGTTAACCAGCAATTTGATCTATCACTATCACTTTCACTTTGAAATGAATAAAAGTAATCACCTAATTCTTTTCTATAAGTTTCATTTATTTTTCTAGTTCTTTTAATTCTATTTTCAATAACTTCCATTTGCCCTATACCTATTGCAGCAAGAACATTACTCATTCTATAGTTATAACCTATTTCAGTATGATGATAGAAAGGCATTGAATCTTTTGCTTGTGTTGATAAAAACCTCATCTTATCAGCTTTTTGTTTGTCATCGGTTATTATCACTCCACCACCTGAGGTAGATAATAATTTATTTCCGTTAAAAGAATAAATGCCAATATCACCAAAGGTTCCAGTATGTTTATTATTTGTTGTAGAACCAAGACTCTCTGCTGCGTCTTCAATAATAGGTATGTCATATTCATCTGATAATTTTTTAATTGCTTTCATATTACAAGGTACACCGAAAATATGTACCGGGATAATTGCTTTAGGTTTTTTACCTATAGCGGTTGAATTAAGTATTGCGGTTTCCAATAAAATAGGATCCATATTCCATGTACCTTCTTCTGAATCTATAAATATAGGTTCAGCCCCACAATAAATAATAGGATTTACTGTTCCTATAAAAGTTAGAGATGAACATAAAACAAAATCCCCCTCGCTTACGCCTAATGCCCTTAATGCTAAATGAATACCTGCAGTTCCTGAAGTAACAGCCACTGCATGCTTTGTACCAGTATATTCTTTTACCATATCCTCAAATTTATTTAAATGAGGTCCTACTGGTGCGATCCAATTTTGATCAAATACTTCTTTAATGTATTCCAATTCTTTGCCTGACATATGAGGCGGTGATAAGTAAATCTTTTTCATATTAATTAATTTTGTCCCATTTATCATCTGAGTCTAATCTAAAAGAACCTATGTAAATTTGATTCCATTCGTCTGGTCCTATCAAAGATAAAAATAAGGTCTCATCATTTTCTCTCTGATATAAATAATAAGCCTTTCCTTTTATAGGTTTAAATCTAAAATCACTACTATAAACTAATTCATTCCACTCATAAGATTCTAATAGCTTTTTATATTCCTCCTTTATCTCATCAAATCTTGCTTTAAAATATTGATTAGTTTTTATAACTTTTTCATTTTTATATGCAGAAATATTTGTAGGTCTAATAGCAGGAGCTCCTACACTGTCACCATAAGGCATAATAGCTTTATTTTCTGCAAACATATCTGGTTTATCTTTTCCCATATTATTTTATTTTTGCTGGATTTCCGTATGCAGTTGAATTATCAGGTATATCTTTTGTTACTACTGAACCTGCACCTATCATACAATTTTTCCCAATTTTTATATAAGGTAGTACTACTGAACCTGCACCAATAAAACTACCTTCCCCAACTTTAACCCCGCCGCATAAAGTTGCATTAGGTCCTATAAAGGAAAAGTCTCCTAATTGACAATCATGATCAACAGATGCAGCAGTATTAATAATGCAATGTTTACCTATCTTAGTATCTATTTGAACTACAGCACTTTGTAATATCTGACTCCCTTCACCAATATCATAATTAGATATAATTGCAGAATCTGATATAACTGTTACATATTCTATTTCACCTAGTACCTCATCGGCTATTCTCTTTCTGGATTTATTATTGCCTATTGCTATAACCCAAGGACCTTGTTGTAAATCAAAATCTTCATCGTTATAAAAACTTATTTGGCTACCACCTAAAACAGAACTAACCACCTTTGCATGACCACCTTTACCGTAAATATTAATCATTACTTTCTCTTTTAAATTCTGGTACAATACTCTTCATTAATAAAAGTATTTTATAAAAATCATTTAATCTGATTTTTGATAATTTTTCTATTTTAGGAATAATAGTTTTAAAATCATAATCAATATGATTCAGCTTCATAATATTATGATCATCAGTTGGTATCATATTTTCACCATTACATAATAGCTCTTCATATAATTTTTCACCTGGTCTTAAACCTATGTATTCAATTTTAGCATCACTATTAAAATGCTTAATTAAATTTTTAGCTAAATCAGTAATACTAACAGGTTCTCCCATATCAAATAAAAATACTTCTCCACCTTTACCTAGTGCACTTGCCTGTAAAACTAATTGACATGCCTCAGGTATAGTCATAAAGTATCTAATTACCTCTCTGTGAGTGACACTTACAGGTCCTCCTCTTTCAATTTGTTTTATAAATGTTGGAATTACTGAACCTTCAGATCCTAATACATTACCAAATCTTGTAATTATAAAATTTGTGGCAGATTTTGTTTCTAAGAATTGTGTATATAATTCTGCAATTCTTTTTGTAGCCCCCATTACATTTGTAGGATTAACTGCTTTATCGGTAGAAACCATTATAAATTTTTCTACCTCATTCATATAGGCAATATTAGAAACATTCATAGTTCCTAATACATTAGTTTTTATTGCTTCTATTGGGTTAGCCTCCATCATAGGTACATGCTTATAAGCAGCAGCATGAAAAACTATATTAGGCTTAAATGAATCAAAAACTTCTTCAAGTCGATACTTATCTCTTACATCGCCTATTACATATTTAATATGAGACTTAGGAAATGATCTACTTATTTCTTGCTCCAAATGAAACATTGAAGCTTCGGCATTATCATAAACCGTAACAGTACTAGTACCAAAGCTTATTAATTGTCTTACTATTTCACTCCCTATTGAACCGGCACCACCAGTTACTAATACTCTTTTTCCTTTTATGTAATCTTGGATTGAATTAAGATCGGTAGATATAGGATCTCTTCCAAGTAATTTATTATAATCCAAAATCCTTAAACTTTAAAATATGAAACTCCTTTTCTAGTAATCCTTTTCCGACTAAATTATTAATAACAGATAATTGTGATTTCATTACCCTTTTTATTGCTTCCTTATAGTCCATAAAACCGGCCCAATCTACTTCTTCTACTTGTAATTGTTTTTTAGGAACCTTTAAATCTTTTAAGCCTATTTGATTTAAATCATCTATCTTCACTACATAATAGTAAACAATTTTTGTATACTTATATTTTCTTGTTGTTAAAGTAAATGTATATTCGGTTTTATCTATAAGATTTTTCGGTACACTTATTCCTACTTCTTCTTTTGTTTCCCTAATCGCAGCATCTAACTTAGATTCACCTTCTTCAATACCACCTTTAGGAATTCCATAAGATCCATACCAGCCTCTGTTTGTTGTATGGGCTAATAAAACTTTATTATCATATATGATCGCTAATCCTGCAGAAGTTTTGGTTTTCATATATTATTTATTTGAGACACTAACCAGTCTAATTCTACTTGGCTACCAGAGTCAGATATTGCATTATCAGGATCTGGGTGTGTTTCAATAAATGAACCATCATATTCAAAAATCTTTGCAGCTTGTGCATATTGTTTTGCTAACTTACGGCTACCACCAGTTATGCCGTCGCCTGCCATTTGGGTTGAATGAGTGCAATCTAAAATAACTTTATCTGCAAATTTTTTCATTACATCAACTCCTCTAAAATCTACAATAAGTCTATCATATCCAAAATTAGATCCTCTTTCAGTTACCCATACTTCACAGTTAGGATCTACTTCTTTTATTTTTGTAACTGCATGATTCATTGCTTCAGCAGATAACCATTGACCTTTCTTAATATTAATAATATTAAAATTTTTAGCACATTCAACTAAAAGATCTGTTTGTCTACATAAGAATGCTGGTATTTGAATAACATCTACTACTTCGGATAGCGGTAAAGCCTGAGAAGGTTCATGAATATCTGTTATGATTTTAATATCAGGATAGTAATGTTTAACTGTTCTCATGATTTCCATCCCTTCCTCTAAACCAGGACCTCTATCAGAATGTATAGAAGTTCTGTTTGCTTTATCAAAAGAACCTTTTAAGTACCAATTTTTATCTCCCATCCAAGCATCTAATGTTTTTGCCACAGTTAAGAAGTTATCCTCATTTTCAATGCTACAAGGTCCAAGTATATAAGTATAGTCTTTCATAATGTATTATTAATTATACATAAAATATTATCTTTGTTTCATTAAAGAAACATTACCCATCACAACTAATACAGTCTTCCATTGCCTTTTGTGCAATGTCACCTCTTAGTACAGATTCAGTTCTCATGTAATAGAGAGTTTTAATTCCTTGCTTCCATGCTTCCAAATGAACCTGGTTAATCCATTTTGGGGTAGCTTCTTTAGGAAATGCTAAGTTTAATGATACTGCCTGGTCTACGTATTGTTGTCTAACGCCTGCTTGTTTTACTAATTCTAATTGATTAATTTCTTTAAATGTTTTAAACACATCCTTGAACGGAACACCTTCTTGATATTGTGGAACATCTTTACATTTCATTAATATGCCTTTTAAGAAACACCAATCATCTAAGAATTTTAATCCTTGTACAGATCCACCGTCAGCCATAATTTTATCCCATACCTTTTTATTATTATGACCTATCTTTTCTAGATAACCTTCTAACTGTTGGTTCTTTCTAATAAAGGTACCTTTTGCAGATTGATCAGTCCATATATTTGCAGGTACTGGTTCAATACCGGCAGATATCCCTCCTGCTAATTTAGAATTAGAAACTGTAGGTGCGACGGCTCTTAAGTGAGTGTTTCTAAAACCAGTATCTCTGCACCATAAAGGTTCTCCATATTCCTCAGCAAGATCGCGGCTTGCCTTTTCACTTTCTATTTTGATTTGAGAAAATATATTACGTGTTTCGTATTGTGCTTCTAACCCTTCGAATGCGATACCTCTTTGCTGTAGGTAAGTATGCCAACCTAAAACACCTAAACCAATTGCCCTACCTTTCTCGGCAGTTCTTACAGAATTCTCAAAACCTTTTCTGTATTTTGCCTTTTGTATAAATTCTTCAAGTACACCATCAAGAAACCATGTTGCATCATAGATAAGATTAGTATTTTTCCATTCATCATACTTTGAAAGATTAAGAGAACTTAAACAGCAAACAAAAGAATGATTTTCATCTGTGTGTAAAACGATTTCGGAACAAATGTTGGTCATAAATACTTTTAAACCATTTCTCTTATATGCCTCAGGATTTTGTTTATTTACATTCCCTCTGTACATTATGTAAGGTTGACCAGTTTGTCTTCTCTTTCTTTGTACTGCACCGTATCTTTTTCTTGCCTCAGTATCACCTTCCAAAACATTTCTCATAAACTTATCGCCTATAACAACACATTGATTTGTATTTAAACATTGTCGGTTAATGTCACCTTTAGGTTCTCTGATTTCTAACCATTCCCAAAAATCATCATGTTCAATACTTAAGTTTGTACTTGCAGCACCTCTTCTTACTGCACCTTGATTAGTTGCAAGAATTGTAGAATCATTTATTTTTATAAAAGGTACTACACCATCACTCGTTCCATTATCAGTTATAGAAGCACCGGCTGGTCTAATCTGATTATGGCATATTCCTACACCACCTCCATGTTTAGCCAATAACATTAATTCAAGGTTCTTTTGCCCTATATCATTAATAGAATCAGCTACATCGATTCCAAAACAGCTAATAGGTAAACCTCTTTCAGTTCCAGTATTACTTAATACAGGTGATGCTAAATTTAACCATCCCTTCCAAATGTACTTCATAAACTTATCAGCCATCTCTGGTTTTTTAAGCCTATTTGCAACAGTTGTTGCAACTCTCCAATACGCATCCTTTGGAGTTTCTCCTGGTAAACAATACCCTCTTGATATTGTATTTAAGTAAACATCAGTATGACCCCATTCTGGATAATCAACACCACGTTCCCAACCTAATTCTTTTTCTATTTGATCTGCTGTCATTTTTGTCTTTTTTAATTATTACCATATATCATCCCAATCATCACCTTCTCCTGCTTTAGCATAATCAGTTGGTCTGATTGCAAAGAAGTCAGTATGAGTATGACCACCAGTTAAATGATAAAACCAATCTAATTCATCTGCTGATTTTTCATCATATTCAAATATTGGCTCTAATCCTAATTCTTGTAATTTTTCATTTGTTCTTCTGTAAATAAAATTCTTAAGGTCATATGCCTTTAAATTTTCAATATCTCCTTGTTCAAAAATCTTATCTATATAATTATGTTCCATATTTACAATAAGTTTTGCAGCCTCATAAACAGATTCACTAACATCAGCTCTTAGATTTTTATCTTCTTCACACATATGATTAAATAATCGACAACCCATTTTAGAATGTAACGATTCATCTCTCACAGACCATTTCATTTGCTGACCGATTCCCTTTAAAAGGTTTCTCATTTGAAAAGAATAAAGAACAGCAAAAGAACTGTATAAACTTACACCTTCGGCAAATGCAGAAAAGATTGCAAGACTTCTGGCAACTTCCTTTCTTGCTTCTGAATTTTCTAATAAATCTTTATCAGTATACTCAGCATTTGTGGACATTAAAAATTCAAATTTATCTGCCATAGAAGGTTCATGTAAGAATGCAGCAAAATCTTCAAGTCCTAAAGTTTCGTTAAGATAAGAATATGCAACAGCATGAATAGTTTCTTGAGATCCGAACATCATTGCCATTTGTCTGATTTCATGTTTAGGAAACCATTTAGTTACCATCCCAGTCCAATAATCAGATACTGCACATTCAGTTTGAGCAAATCCTAAAAGAATATTTCCAACTAGGTTTTTTTCATGAGGTTTAAGATTTTCATTCCAATCCTTTACATCACCTTGCATTGATATTTCTGTATGTAACCAAAAGGCTTGGGCTTGTGGTAGCCAACCATCTAAATAATATTCTGGATATTCAAAGGGTTTATATTCGACGCGTTCTGTAAAGAGTTTACTCATGTTTAAAATTTTCTTTTTGACTAAATATGCATCGGCAGATGCATAGTTTGTTTTGTTTAATGTTAATTATTTATTTAAGACTTTTTAAGTTCTTGTTCTAAATCATATGCTTTTTGCTGTAAACGGAAAGATTCTTTCTTATATTCTTTTCTTTGTGAATATAACCTAGTAAGAACATCCTTTAAGATTGATCTTTCAGTATCATATACTGCACCAGTTACCGATACAATATTATTGTCACCTCTTTCTTCTTCTCTTTTTTCTGGTGATACCTTTTTCTTAAAACTTTCTGGTGAAACGTTCATCTGTCTCATAATAGAAGGATATAGAGAAGCAAAGTCAAATGCAGCAACCGCATTATGCATACCTGTGATAGGTTCTTTTACAAAAGCACCTTCAAATTGTTCTCTTTTTGCAGGAGGTGCTTTAGGGTCTTTTGCCATTACAAGGTTTCTTGTTAAAAACTCTCTTGCCAATAACGCCTCAGTAATTGCAACAGGTGAAGCAGCTTTGAAAATACTAATCTGAGTCATATGAGCAATAGTTAATGCAATATCCATCGTCTTAATCTTTTGATGAATAAGATAAACTAATGCAGTATCAATTACATTATAGAAAACATATTTAGGATAATCCTTTTCATACATGTCTTGGATAGTACCTTCATATTTAACCTTCTTAATTCCTACAACAGCTTCACCTACAGTATCTAATTTAAAATCTTCTTTAATATCAACAGTCCTATCCCATTTAGCATAAATATCTAAATAATCCATAACACCAACATGGCATGGAAATTCATCTCTACCAAAATTTCTACCTATTGGTGAAGCTGACCCAATATCAATCCCTAATTTTTTACATCGGTTAATAATGTACTGCCAATCAAATTTAACATAGTTCCAACCTGTCATCATTGGAAATTTTTGGACAAAGGACATCATAAAGGTTGACATCATATCATATTCAGATTTAAAACATTTAAAAGTAAATGTAAAATCATCATCTATATTTTTAAAATGTTCATCTATTTGTTTCTGAATCTTTGTTTGTGTTTGATTATCTAAGTCTTTAGTTGCTAAAACTATACATTGTTTTTCTGGTGTAACAATACATATCGTAGTAACCGGGTTAGGTGCCTTACTTGGTTCAGGAAATGAATCGGTTACCTCAACCTCAATATCAACAAAATAAGTTCTTGGAAAATGATAACCGAAAATTAATTTTCTATCAGAAGGTGATATTTGATCCATATATTCAATAATTCTATACTTATTTAAAAATCTTGACCTTGCCTTCTTAACTGACCGGCCATCCCAATTTTTTATTTTTGAATCTGCGTTAGGATCATCACTATCACATACTTCCCAATTAAACATATCTTCTGGTTTAAGATCATAAGTCTTAAATCTAGTTTTTCCATCAAGGTTAAAATAAGATACCCATAATTGACGATCTTCTTGTGTAATATCTAAAAGCATATTTATTTTTTATAAGTAAAAATTAATAATTGTTTTCTTGTCTGTTCCAATTCTCTTCATTTTTAGAGAGATAGTAATTATAGAACTCTTGTGGTGTTACACCTATGGCCAAACCTGCATTAAATACAAAGTGCATAACATCGATCCATTCCATTTTTAATTCTTTTAAATCTCCTGGAGTTAAATCTGATAATTTTTGTTTTCTTATTTCAGGGTTTGCAGATTTCCAAGGTTTCCATGCAGCATTACCTTCACCATCTTCAATACCACCTACAGCATCCATCATTTCATGTAATTCATCAATAATTGCATGATTGGTTACCATAAGAAAATCTACAACATCACCTATGGTAAATTCGGAAAAAGGTTTTCTACCTTGTTTCTCAAAATACATAGATTGTGTTTTTGCTTGGAGTGAATAAAGATCTTCTAATGAATTTTTAGAATGATCATAACCGTTCTCTGAAAAGTAATCTCTTACCTCGAGATCTTTACATTTATTATCAATGTTAGCCATAAAATATTTGATTTATTTTTATATAGCTAATCTATACATTTGTTTACATGTAAGCAGAAGGATTTGGGAGACCGCTGTAATGATCCCATAAAGCATCTTCATCCCATTTAGAATCATACCAAAACATTCTTCCATTTTTGTCCTTTCGCTTTGACATATTAGGATTACCGTAGCACCTCATAAATTTTCTAAGAGGTTCTGGGTCTGTACTAAATGGGCTTTCCCAATCTTTTAATTGACCACCTCCTAAAGCATATGCCTGTAATGGAATATCTCTACATAATACAAAAATATCAGGTTCTCTTCTAAGAATATCTCTAGCAGACGCAAAAGGATTAATATGTGGAAGACGATAAAGTATTTCTGCCCTAAGATAATTTCCTATACCGTTAAAGTAAGACTGGTTCATCAGTACTGTGTGTATAGGGTGATTGAATGCAGCTTTATCTAAGTTATGAATAATATTATCAGTAAAGGCATCATATTCAGTTGTAGGATCTGGTCCTCTGTTAGGTGACCAATCATCTACCCATTTCCACTTACCGAATCTACGGACATCTACAAATGATAATGTAGTACCATCCTTTTCAGCAAACATAAGATGAGAATGTTTTTTCTCACCTCCTGTATTTGTATGAGCAAAATGACCGCTCATTCCCATGGTCATTAGAAGATGCCGCTTTTCACTAGAATCATTATCGGAAAGCGTAAGCATAAGTTCCTTTCCTCTACTCTCTGCTGAGATTCTAAAGAACTTAAAAGGTACTTCAATATCTTTACCTTTATGAACCGGGTTCTTTTTAATGTTTACAAATTTTAATCCGTTTGCCGATTTATTAACATAGTCGGCGGTTAGTCTAAGTTCAGCTAATTCTGGCATATTTTAACAGTTAAATCCTTTAATGTAAATATCTAAGGAGGTTAGTAATTCAGGGGTTCTTATACCGCTTCTACATACGGCGTCTAATGTTTTTTGTTCAGTTTTAAGTATCCAAGCAATCTTAAGATTATTAATTAAGACATCATGTATATTTTTAACTGTAATTTTTTCTAAGCCATAAAGCTTTTTTGCTATTTGAGAGACTGGTACAATATGTTCTTGGTGAAAGATACCATTTTGCCTACCTATATCTCTTAGTCCGCTTTTATGATTTTGTTCTTTCCATCTTACCCATTGGAGCCTTTCTTCGGCATCAGGTATTTCCATTTTCTTTGCTTCATTCAATGCTCCTAAGGAATACATATAAGGTATTCCATGTTGCCTAGGATTATCAGAAGAGAATCTAATTATTCTGGATATAGCATACTTAGTATCTTTATCATCAGGATTTTCATCATACCATTTAAGTAAAGGGTATAATGTCTCGGCATATAATTTTATTCTTGGTATCATCCTTTCATCAGTTTTATAGCATTACGAATATTTCCGTTTACTGCCTGGACAGTCAGACCAAGTTCTTTGGCAATTTCAGAAGTTTTCATTTCATGGCAGCCGATACCGAATTTCATTTTGATGATTTCTTGTTGCTTAGGTTTAAGTTTAGTAAGTAAACCTGCAATAGTATGATTCATATGAGATTCATCATGAGCGGTTTCAATATGAGGTTGATATGAACCTTGGTAAGTAGCATCCAATACAGATACTTTAGGTGCTTCTTCAGTAAGATGAGTCTTATGAGCCGGTACTCGGATGGTACGGCTTTTGTTGTTAAGAGCTTGGCGAATTGTTGCCTTGATCCACCATGAAGCATGAGTGGAGAATTTTGCACCGTTTGATTTTGCAGGGTTCCATTTATCCCTTGCTTGACATAATCCGATTGTACCTTCATGGATCAGATCTTCCAATGATAGTCCCATACCTTGATATTTTTTAGCAAGGTGAACGACCAATCTTAGGTTACCTAATACTGGGTCTTTTGATGTTTTGTACTCTCCGATTTGTTTGTAGAATGTGTTATCCATATTGTTTTCCGTTTTATAATTATATTATAAATATAATAAAAATAATTGGGAAATAAAAATTTTTGGGAGACTTTTTTCTCTAAAAATGAAAAAAGTTATTAACAATTTACTAAAGATTACCTGGCTTTAGTTTATCATCTTCAATATCAGATATAAGAAATTTAATTCTTTCTTTTGCAATGTAAGGGGAATCTTCTTTTAATAAAGTTAAAATCTGATTAAGATTTTTTAAAACTAACCTTTTACTTAATGTAGGATTTTTAACCTTTGGCGTAAAACCTGAATCTATCCAATCCTTTACAGTATCTCTAAAACTCATAACTTATTTATTTTTATATTGATTATAAAAGGGTTTGTTTAAAGTAATAATAAAATAATAGGTGAAACTAATAAAGTGAGTTTATCGCACTTATTCTTGTTCTATCTCAAGCTGTTTAATCCACTGAACCGCTCTTTGACATAATTCAAATTCTTCAGCTTTTTCAACTCTATGGAGATTAAGCTTTAATGCTTCTATATAGTTTTCTCTTTTTACTGTAATGTCCATATCAAGGTTATGTAATATACCTAGTGCTATTACATCTGCACCTTCATCTAAACCATTGCATATTCCTTCAACAATTGCTATACCAACTTCAGTGGCTTTTAAGCGAGCTTCTTCTTCAAGCTCTTCCATATTATTTGCATTAAATTCAAGCATTGATACCGTTCTTTATTTGTAGGCAAATGTGGCACTTTTCATATTCTTCATCTTCCTGGAAAACTTGAATCATATTGTCCAATAATGTATTTGCTTCTGATATGGAAACACTTTTTGTTTTTACTAAAGACTTCACAGCAAGAACAGATTCTTCAATACTTAAATTATCAAAGTCACTGTAAAACTTTTCAGCTTGTCTCTTTGCCCATGTTTTTTGTTCTTCTTCCATATCTGCCATAGCATACATTTTGGCGATTTCATCCATTTCAATATCATGATCCTGTGGATTAAATCCATCTTCGGGATCTGAATTGTACCAATCGTTTTCCATATTTGTTATTTTATTATTTATTTAATTATAACAAAACTAAAAAAGATCTGAAAGTTAATTCAAATCTTTTTTCTTAAATCTTTAAATTTACTTATTTCCAAAACTTTAATAAAGCTAATGCCATACCAAATAATGTTTGTACCACAATCCATACTGTTATAGCCTGTGTCTTAAATGTTTTTAAATCAGCAACATCTTTTACTGTTTGGTCTATCTGTGAGGGTGAGGCAACTTCATCAACTTCTTTTTTCCATCTCCAAAGTTCTTTTGCAAAATCTTCTTTAACTTTCATTTCTGCAATTTCTCTCTTAAGATCTTGAATCTCTGTATTTAAATTATTGATACCGTCATTCAATCTTTCTAATTCAGCTATAACTAATTTAGAATATTCATTCCATCCATTTTGACTATTACTTGCCATCGCAAAGTTCTTTTATTTTTTTAATTTTTTGGTCAGAAGTCATCTTTTTACAATTCACTATAGACTTAACCTGTTTAAAGCTTGTCTTAAGTGAGACATCTCTATCAGCTAACCTTGAAGTTAAATCTTTTAGTTCTTGTATACAGGACGGTTTCTCCATTAACATAATTAATTATGGTTTATTTATTTCTTTAACATTTAAAGGCTTTGTAGTTGTTTGGCTTTTATTCCACATTTTTCTTAAAACCTCTTTAGTTTTTGATACCGGTTTTTGTTTAGGTACCTTTTTATTACACCCACATCCCATTGTTTACCATTTATTTTTAGGGCAGCTTTCAGTTGACCATTGCGCCTTTTTACTTAGATAACATCCACAAATGCAACATTTCTTACCACACCTATCTTTACAATTAGAACAAATTTCTAATCTTAAATCATATTCTCTCTGCTCTACTTGACTACCTATAAAGATATATTTTATTAGAGCTTTTATAAATCTAAATATTCTCATCATTTTAAGTATCCCAGGCCATGCCATAAGTAACGAATGCATATCCTATACCAACGGAATTTGTAATTTCTAAAGTCAATACTACATAAATATCACAATCACCGTCCCATTTAGTAGGCTGCACAAAAAGATTACCACAATAGCCCATAACTCTTTCTGATGAACTTATAGTAAATGATGCTGTGGCATCAATACTACATGGTGCCTGTGTACCATCACCTGTATAACATTGATATGCAGTTGCAGTTATTCTACCTTGAAAAGAAGATTCAACTCCTTTTTGAACCTCAGTACCTATTGATATACATATATCAATTCCATCTTTAGGGTTAGGATCACCATCAATTACAATTTTATGACCGAATGATGCTAAATCCCATGCTGAAAGATTTCTACCTGCTGCCTGGACAGTATCTGGTGTCCAAATCTGAGAAGCCCATCCACCAGCATTAGATTGACCAACTTGTCTACCACCGTTAAAGAAGTCATTTCTCGCCGGGCCTTCTAATGTAAATTGATTTGCTAAGAGACCTCTTCTAGAAGTGCTACCACCATCAGTACCTGAAGTTCCTTGCGTTCCTGTAGTTCCTTGTGGTCCTTGTGTACCTGTTCCTGTAGTTCCTTGTGGTCCTTGAACAGTTGATGCATTACCTTTTTGACCTTGTGGTCCTTGTGGACCTTGAACGGTTGATGCATTACCGGTGGTTCCTTGTGGTCCTTGAACGGTTGATGCATTACCAGTAGTTCCTTGTGGTCCTTGAACAGTTGATGCATTACCAGTGGTTCCTTGTGGACCTTGTACCGTTGATGCATTACCAGTGGTTCCTTGTGGTCCTTGAACAGTTGATGCATTACCAGTGGTTCCTTGTGGACCTTGTACCGTTGATGCATTA
>Ga0228632_1000025_pt1 | contig 40130 bp, 40 predicted proteins | sample 40DmetaG_FD_183174 | JGI IMG/M metagenome (GOLD analysis project Ga0228632, IMG submission 183174) | Seawater microbial communities from Monterey Bay, California, United States - 40D | ecosystem: Environmental > Aquatic > Marine > Coastal | place: USA: California | collected 2016-11-04
TTAGCTAAGGAACAGCCTTTGGTAGCTGGAATTGTTTCGTTTAAAAATTTAAATGCTGGGCTTTTAAAAATCAATTTTTCATCAAAAATAAAAAATCCTGAGCACTTGATAACAGAGGAAAAACTAAATGATTTCATGAATCAAATATCACTTCTTTTACAAGAAATATACAATCCAGAGGTTGCTTTTAAAGAGCCTAAAATCCTATCTTATTGATAGAGATTTATGCATCTTTATAATTTTCAATTATTTCAAAACATATGGTAAGGCAACATACTCCTATTATTAGTATGAAATAGCCTTTATATTCTCTAAACTCTAACTAATTAAATAAATTATACTAAAGTGGAGCATATCGGATTCGAACCGATGACCTCTACGCTGCCAGCGTAGCGCTCTAGCCAACTGAGCTAATGCCCCAATGAGCTTATTGTTGCCCTCTGAGAATTAATAATGGAATAGAGCAATGAAATTCAGATTTTAATATGGTGTTTTTTTCCCATAGTTTTTGAAAAAACCCTCTTTTACGCCTAAAAACACATAACAAATCTGGATTATTAGATTGAAAGTGCTCTAGAACTCCTTGAAAAGTTGTCACATTTTCTGAGGTGGAGATAGTATTTTGAATTGCTTTTAATGAAGGATCTATAACTAAATCTTCTTCTGTATATTCGGGCGTTTTCACCAACAATAAATTAATTTTAGTTTTAAAAAAATCTTTTATTTCTTCTAATGGAGTTAAGACCCCTTGTTGATTTAAAATTCCTGATTTAAAAGCAGTTAACGCTACTTTAAATGGACTAAATTTATACTCTTCAGGAACTATTAATACTGGAATTTCAGTTTGCTTTACAATACTTCCTGATGTACTTCCTAAAAAAACCTCTTCTTTTATTGAGTTACTTCTTGGGCCAACTACTATTAAATCAATTCCTAATTCTTCATCAACAGCATGAATGCTATCTATTGTTGCACCCTTAGCTGAAATCATTTTAACATCTACACCACGAGTATCTACACCACCAATTACAGCCTGTATGTATAAATTAGTTTCTCTTTCTAAAATGTTATTTACGTTAATGAATGTCCCTGCTTTGGAATGCACTTTATAAGCTCTAAACACAAAAACTTTAGCCTTTATCTCTTTTGCAAAATCTATAGCGTATTGAAGCGTATTAGATGCATTTTCTTTGGAGCCAATAGGAACTAAAATATGTTTCATCATTCTAGGAAATTAAATTAACGTCAAAAAATTATTCAAAAAACAAAGGTACATTTTTTTGGAGGATCTAAATTTCTTCCATTGTCAAATTGTAACTTTGTGTTTGACTATTTTTATCTTTTGAAAACAGACATAAGTTTTAAACGAATCCACCAACTTGCAATTCCTGCCTTAATTGCTGGAATTGCAGAACCACTTATCTCCATAACAGATACAGCCATTATTGGTAATATAGATGTTAACGCAAAAGAAAGTCTTGGTGCAATTGCCATTGTAGGATCATTTCTATCGATGTTAATTTGGGTTTTTGCACAAACAAGAAGTGCTGTTTCTTCAATTATATCCAACTATTTAGGAGCTAATAAATTGGAAGAGGTAAAAACATTACCAGCTCAAGCGATATTAATTATTGTAAGCTTAAGTATGCTTGTAATTTTATTCACTTATCCATATGCTGAATATATTTTTGAACTTTATGGGGCAAAAAAGCAAATATTAGTGTATGCTGTAGATTATTATAAAATACGCATTATTGGCTTGCCTTTTACATTATTTGTTTTTACAATTTTTGGAACTTTTAGAGGACTTCAAAATACACTTTACCCAATGCTTATTGCTTTATTAGGGGCAATTTTAAATGTTTTTTTGGATTGGATTTTGGTTTATGGAATAGAAAATTGGATTCCTGCTATGAATGTTAAAGGAGCTGCATACGCAAGTGTCATATCACAGATCATAATGGCTGTCGTAGCAGTATATTTACTACTTAAAAAAACATCCATCAACTTAAAATTAAGCTTCCCATTTAACAAAGAAGTGCCTAGGCTCATAAAAATGGTGTTTGATTTATTCTTAAGAACCATCGCATTAAATGCTGCATTAATATTTGCGGTTTATAAAGCAACTAGTTATGGCACAAATGAACTTGCTGCTTACGGAATTGGAATACAATTATGGTTGTTTGGAGCTTTTTTCATCGATGGGTATTCTAGTGCTGGAAATATTTTATCAGGACGTTTATTAGGGGCAAAAGAATATGATACCTTATTGAGTTTAGGAAAAAAATTAATTGGCTATGGTCTTTCTGCTGGAGTTTTTCTTGCTGGATTTGGTTTTCTCTGTTATGAGTTTATTGGAGAAGTCTTTATACAAGACCGTTCTGTTCTTCAACGTTTTTATGAAATTTTTTGGATCATCCTAATTATGCAGCCTATTTGTGCAATTACTTTTATTTTTGATGGGATGTTCAAAGGAATGGGATTTACCGAATTCTTAAGAAACCTTCTCCTCCTATCTACACTTTTAGTATTTATTCCATCATTACTGATTTTTGATACTTATCATTTTAAGTTAGCGGGGGTTTGGTTTACTTTTTCACTTTGGATATTGGCAAGAGGAATACCTTTACTATTGAAATTTAAAAGAAAGTTTTCACCCTTGGTTGAAAAGAAGTAATTTTGACAAAAATATATACATGAGTACGATTAGAATTACCAAAAAGTTTGATTTTGAAACAGGGCATGCCCTATATGGCTATGACGGAAAATGTAAAAATATACATGGTCACAGCTATAAACTCTTTGTAACAGTTCAAGGAACTCCAATTACTGACACCTCTCATGTTAAATATGGAATGGTTATTGACTTCACTGATTTAAAAAAAATTGTCAAAGAAGAAATCGTTGATAAATTTGATCATGCAACTGTTTTTAATAAAAATACTCCACACTTAGAATTAGCAACACTATTAAGTGAAAGAGATCATGATGTGATATTAGTAGACTACCAACCTACAACAGAAATGATGGTTATAGACTTTGCAGAAAAAATTAGCAAAAGACTTCCAGAAAATATTTCTTTATTTTCTATTAAATTACAAGAAACCGAGAGCTCTTTTGCAGAATGGTTTGCTAGTGAAAATTAATTCCTATATTGTTAAAAATATTCATTTTACTAATATATTTGATAAACCAATTATTATGAATAAACTAAAATATATATTTTTTGCAGTCATTACTTCAATAACACTGAGCTGTGCAGATAACTCTACTGAGCCAGAACTTATCTTATCAAATGAGAGTTTAGCTGGAAACTATGATGTTACTGTTTTAGATTCAGATATAGAAACAAGTACTGTAGTTGCTAATGTCCCCGTTACTATAGCTAATGCTAGTCTTGTAGGTGATACGTTCCAAATTGATGTAGTAATTAATTCTGATGGTACCTTTTCTGCAGGTGGTCAATATAGAGTGGTAAGTACGATTACCCCGGTTGGTTCAGATACAATAACAGAAACTGAAATTATAACTTTTGAACCATCTTCTGGATCTTACACATTAAATACATTGGAAAATACCATTACTTTTTCAAGCCAGGATATGAGTTTGTTGGAAGGTACTTTTAATATTATTGTTTTTAATGAGACTACATTTACGCTTAATCAACAAGTAGAAGAGATTGTTGGAGATTTAACAGTTAGGGCTAATGTTAATTTAAGCTTAGAAAGAAAATAATATTTCTTATCATTTTCCATTATAGCTATTCATTGTATTGCTAATTCCATCGGTTCCAAAAGATAAAATGGCTTTTGTAGCAATAGGAATTCTTTCAATAAGCTGGCTTTCCTCCTCTTTAGTCCAAGAACTAAGCACAAAATCTGCCTGACGCCCTCTAGGATAGTTTCCACCAATCCCAAAACGAAATCTATTATATTGCTGGGTATTTAATTTTTCTTGAATATCTTTAAGACCATTATGTCCCCCTGCACTTCCTTTTACTTTTATCCTTATTGCACCAAAATCTATGTGTACATCATCCGTTACAATACATAAGTTTTCTAAAGGAATTTTCTCCTGAGTCATCCAGTATTTCACAGACTTACCGCTTAAATTCATAAAAGTACTTGGCTTTAATAAAATAAATACTCTCCCTTTATGTCTAAAACGAGCAATATCTCCTAATTTTTCTGTTTCAAAACCAACGTCTTGATTTTTAGCAAGTGCATCTAAAACTTGAAAACCAATATTATGACGGGTGTTCATATAAGTGTCTCCAATATTTCCAAGACCAACAATTAAAAATTTTTTCATCACCTCTTGTTTACTTTCTATTTGTTTCCTAGAAAAGAATTTAAAGATATTCATTATGTAAAAATAAGAAAATAAAAAAGCGTTACAGAAATGTAACGCTTTTATAATTTTCTATTCATATACTCATCTGTAGATGAATACACTATTTATTCAGCTGCAGCCTCAGTTGCTTCTTCTGTTACTTCTTCAACCTCTTCAGCTACTTCATCTTCTACTGCATTACGAGAAGTTCTAACTTGAACAACCACAGTATTGTCTGGGTGCATAAACGTATAATCATCGTTGAATAATTCAGTTACAAATAACTTACTTCCTATTTTTAACGTTGATATGTCTGCGCTTACAAAATCTGGTAATTTAGCTGGAAGTGCTTTAATTTTTAATTTACGATTCGTAAAACGTAAAGACCCCCCATTTAAAACTCCTGGAGAAGTTCCTGTTAATTTTACTGGAATATTCATCGCTACTTCTTTATCATCAAATAACTGATAAAAATCGATATGTAAAATTCTATCTGTTACTGGATGAAACTGGATGTCTTGTAAGATGGTTAAGACTTTCTCACCATCCAATTCAATCGTTGCAGTATATACATTTGGAGTATATACCAGTTTCTTGAATAATTTTTCTTCTGCAGAAAAATGAACTGGTTTATCTCCTCCGTATATAACGCAGGGAACCATACCAGCATTACGTAAGGCTTTCGTTGCTACTTTGCCCACGCTTTCTCTTTTTGATCCTTTGATTGTAATTGATTTCATTACTTTTTACTTAAAATTTATTTACATTAAAAATTGGTCACTTATCGATGTATTGTCTTGAACTTTTGTCATAACATCAGCGAATAAGGGCGCGCAAGTTACAACTTTTATTTTAGAAATCTCCTTCTTTAATGGAATCGTATCAGATACTATTAACTCGGTTAATTTAGAGTTTTGAATCTTATCATATGCATCTCCTGATAGTATCGGATGCGTACATATTGCTCTTACACTTTTAGCACCTCTGTCCATCATTAAATTGGCAGCTCTGGCAAGAGTTCCTCCAGTATCTATCATGTCATCGACCAAAATAACATTCTTCCCAGTTACATCTCCAATAAGCTCCATATGGCCAATAACATTTGCTTTTTTACGCTGCTTATAACAGATTACCACATCAGACATTAAGTACTTTGAATAAGCATAAGCTCTTTTTGACCCACCCATATCAGGTGAAGCAATAGTTAAGTTGTCTAATTTCAACTCATTAATGTAAGACATAAAAATAGTAGAAGCATAAAGATGATCTACAGGTTTCTCAAAAAACCCTTGAATCTGATCTGCATGAAGATCCATAGTCATAATTCGTGTTGCACCTGCTGCTTGCAGTAAGTTTGCAACTAATTTAGCTCCAATAGCAACTCTAGGTTGATCCTTTCTGTCTTGACGAGCCCATCCAAAATAAGGCATTACTGCAGTAATATGTCTTGCGGAGGCTCTTTTTGCAGCATCCAACATTAATAACATCTCCATTAAATTATCTGCTGAAGGAAATGTAGAACCTATAATAAAAACTCTTCTACCTCTAACTGATTCTTCAAAAGCAGGTTGAAATTCTCCATCACTAAATTTTGTTGTTTTTACTTTTCCAAGGGAAACCCCGTATTCTTTTGCTATTTTTTCAGCCAATACCACACTTTGTGAACAGGCGAAAAGCTTTGGAGATAGTTCTTTTTTAGACATTTAATTAGGTGTTAGTTAGGTTAGTTTTGAATGAACAAAACAAAAGTAAAATTATTTGACGAGTTTTTAAGATTAAATCTCACATTCATAAAATATTTTTTAGATTTGCAAACCATTATTGCTCGAGTGGCGGAATTGGTAGACGCGCTGGATTCAAAATCCAGTTCTTTCGGGAGTGTGGGTTCGATTCCCACCTCGAGTACAAATTATCCCCAAGAATAAATTTTTATTCTTGGGGATGTATTTTTATTGTCCTATGGACAAAAGATTAGTCTGGTGAACATTGACATATAGATAATGTGAATTCCGTAGAACTTTTTGTTAATTTAATAAAAGCGTCTTTACTAATTTTATTAAAATCTTTATCAAAATAAATAAAGTTATACCCAATCGAGAGAGATAAATCAATAAACTCTTTTTTGAATTTATTGTCTGATTTTATATTAGTTTGTATTCCATCTTCGTCAATATCTAAAAACAAATCTTCCTTAAATAGTTTTAAATCAATTTCATCATAAAAACCCCAGCACTGCTCATCCCACAAATCTCTGTCATTATCCAATTTTTCTTTTAAAATATAATCCTCTACCGGGTCTTCCATAGAACAATTAAACGGGACATTAATTCCAATAAAGTACATATAGTCTTAAAATTAGTTAGGTTTTAAATTTAAGAAATTTTTTCTAAAATTTAGCTTAAGATTAAATTCCCTCAACTTTTCTAAATCTTTCAAGAAAAAGTTCGATAATTGGAGTATGTTGTGTACGAATAAATCAAAAAGCAAGCTAAAACATAAAGCTTACTTTTTTGTTTTTGTGGGTTTTTGATTTTCAAAGCGACGCTTTGGGGAAAACAACCGAAGGGTATTAATCCCACCTCGAGTACAAATTATCCCCAAGAATAATTTATTATTTTTGGGGATATATTTTTTATCTTTATTTAATATACTTGTTAACCAATATTCTACAAAAATGTTTCAAATTTCCAATAAGATAAAAATTGAAAAAAGTGCAGACATGGTATGGGAACTCATTTCTTCTCCGGGCCACTTGAATCAATTTCATCCTTTTTGTGAAGAAAATAAAGTATTAGAATCTAAAAATGATGTTATTCTAAAAGATCAATTAAATTATTTAAATGGTATAACTTATTACAGAACTTTTACCGACTGGAAACCAATGATTGGATATAGAATTAAAATTGGTAGTAAAAAGTGAAAAGAATCAGATGTTAAATGGCAAATAATTGACAAGGGGGTATTTACTTATGTAAAAATTACAGTTAGACCCTATACAAGCAGTAAAATTCCTAAATTATTGTATCCAATTTTTCATTACGCAGTCATCAGGCCAAAACTCAAATCATATTTAAAATCAGTGCTTAAAGGTCTTGAATATTATTTAGCTTATGAAAAACCGGTTCCACGGAACAAATTTGGTAATCATTCTTGGTTTAGCAAACCTAAAAGCTTTAATCCTAACTAATCAGTAATTTTTGACTTTATACTTTTGTCTAAACACTGTCAATCTATTTAAATCTATATAGAAAAAACTAAATAATTGGACTATGTTGTGTACAAATTATCCCAAAGAATAATAATTTACTCTTGGTATATATTTTTTAAACCTACCGCTTTTTCGGTTCTATTTAAAATTACAGGAATTTAAGGAAAACCAGATTTTGAATTAGTATTCAATAACTGAAATTGCAGCAACATTTGAACCTGGAGCTATTGTTGATCCAGCTGGAAGCCATAACTCAAATTTATGAGGAAATGAGGTTATTTCCTTTTCTGTTGTATTATTCCCTGCAGACCCAGTTTGAATTCCACCTATGTAGACATTAGTACTATTAATTAAAATTATTTGATCTAGTGTTTCTGCAATCCTATTTCCAGCTATAACTGCCTCAACTTTCCACATTTTATTTGCTGGAACAGTAGATGATGCTGTGATTAGTTTTGAATCTATTGTTGAATTATCATACTCCACAATATTTAAAAATGAAATATTTGAAACGGTGCTAATAGTTGTATTTTCTGGAATATAAATACTATTCTGACCCAGAAAAGCTTGTGAATTGATTCCGTGCCAATTATCTGTATTTGTACTACCAACACTTGTACTACCAAGGTACATATTTACACTGTTTATAGCTACTATGAAATCACTTTGACCCCTTAATGATACTGAAGGTAAAAAGCTACTTATTTTCCATGTCTTCCCAGAAGGAACTGTTCCAGAAGTAATTAATGAAGTACTTTGAATTCCGGTTTGAGGACCTGGTGTTGTTATTATTGACCACTCTGTACCGTCATAAAAATAAAATCCATTTGGTGTCGTGGTTTGATACACCATTAAGCCTGTAGCAGGGGAACTAATTCCAACACGCTGAGATTTAGTCATTCTTGGAATCAATATTCCACTTGTAGTTGAAGTAATGTCCAATGCCGAAGAAGCATCTGGAGTTTCGTTATTAATACCAACCTGTGCAAAGGTGACGGTTGTTATAATCAATAATAATAAAGAAGAAATAGCTTTCATTGTTAATTAAATTTATAAAAAATATCTAAAAAGACACAACAGTTTTCCAGCCTAAAGTTGCAGTTTTTAACGATATCACCATATTATGATATGCAGAATTATCTTCAAGATTAATAAAGTTTAAGGAAGGTTTATATGATGAATCAAATAAGCGTTTCCATTGTCCATTTGTGCCTCCTTTTACACCAATATGAATTATAGATCCACTAGGAATTAATTCACCATAGGATACAACATCACCCAAGCCATTGGTTCGATCTAAGTCAGTATCTTTATAAATTATCCAAGTAAATTCATTACCAGACATATCATACTCATTTACTCCCAAGTCCATTATCCAAATATCTTCGGTTGTAGTTCCATTGTAACGATAATCATAAGTATCGCCACAATATCTACATTCAGTATAGTACCCTGAACCTTGAAGTATACTTGTTGTGCTAGCTGATCCAGAAACCGGTGCATACATACTTATTGTTTGAGATGAATAATTATAAACAATAGTTCCTTGTTGAGGAGATAAGGCATCTATTTCAGACTGAGTATAAATAGGTAATTTTACACCATCATCTGTTGATTCAAATTTTACCCAAGAGGTACCATTAAAATTGTAAAAACCTGCTGTATCATTTGTTTGATATATCATTAACCCTGTTGCTGGTGATGAAATTGCATCACGCTGTGTTTTAGTCATCCTTGGCATAAGTAAACCACCAGTAGTAGAAGTTATATCTAATGCCGAAGAAGCATCTGGATTTTCATTGTTTATACCCACTTGGCCATGAGAGCTCAAGGTTATTAGTGTTACACAAAAAAATATAAGTAAATTTTTCATTTATATATAATTTATTATTAGTTAAAGCCTTCCATTTCTCTCCCAAGAGGATTACCACCAGGGTCTTGTGGTGAAGATGCCTGCGCTTTTTTAGGATTTAATATTATAAAAGTTCCAATAGCTGTTAATGCACTATATTTTGCTATCCTCTTAATAGCAACTTTCCTTGTTATTTTGTCTTTGTTATTTTTCATGAATAATACAATTCTGTTAAAATAAATTAGTGAATAATAATTTTTTTAGAAATTGCTTGTTGGTTGGTTGTTAATCTCACTACATAAACACCCATACTTAAGTTAGTGACATCCATATACTGCGATATTATATTGCTATATAAATCTTGTGACCTTACCATTCTGCCTTGCAAATCATAGATTCTAGCTATAGTTGGTCTCTGAAGTATGCCATTTATAACTAAGTGTTTGGGATTACTTTCACTAAAGATATTAATACTACTTAATGTATTTCCATCTACATTGAGCGCATTCTCTGTAAACCAAAGATAAAAACGTCCTGTTCCTAATAAGTCTGTATCAGAAGTAAATACATAATCATTAGTATTTAATAAGGATATGGTATTTTCATGACTGTCCTCTAAATATATTGTTGTGTTGCTTGGAAGATTGAACTCAGTAATGCTAAAGGTGAGCTGTTCTCCTGAATTGGCATTAAGACCCAAAGGGATTCGTATATCTGATAAATCGCCATTACCTAGAGCTTGTAATGCTATAGGTGTTCCTGTATTATTGTTAGCCAAATGAGAATATAATACAAAACTAGAGGTATCTGCCCCCCATAGAACAGCATCATAACCAGAATCTAGACCTGAGGTGGCATTATCATTAAAATAAAATTCAGTATTATAACTGTTGTTAGAAGTACTAAGATTAAGATTAAAAAAGGTGAGTTCTCCATCTAAATTACGACCTGCTATAAAATCATCACCACTCCCAGAAGTTCGCATTGCTGGTGTGAATTCTAAATCATATGCACTAACATCTGCATCATCTGCAGCTACAAAAAATCCTTGTCCAGGTGCTAATAATCTTGACCCTACATTTGCTAGTGTAATTATATCCCAACCATCCGAAACATCACCATCATAACCATAAACACCAGAGGCTCCCTCTAAAATATTTAAATTGGTAATACCACTGCTTACTTCGTGATTTAAAAAAGCTGATAAATCTACATAAGACGGATAAGGATTCCCTATAAGATTCCAATCTTGGTAAGAGGGCCCTGAATCTTGGATATTAATTGAAACAGTACCTGTCTCTACACTACCCGTAAAAGTTAACGTACCACCGTCAGTGGTAGCAGAACGGTAGCCAGTACCTGCTGTTATAACCGTATTATTGTTTGATGAGGTATCGTAATTTACATAAGTACCAGCTTATTTATCAAAGGGCGCAAATGCACGAAGTGTACCTGAAGCTAAGAGGTTATTATTGTCACTATTACTACTAAAAGCTCCAAAAGTCTGACCAGAAACAGGTGCAGATACAAGATCATTATCATCGTTGTTGCTGTTATCGGTGTAAGCATTCACAGTACGTTTGTAATTGACATTTCCTGTAGCTGTTCCGTTAATAATTAAAGAGGAATATGAATTAGAAACTGAATTCAATGTAATAGTTCCATTATTGGTCATATTACCTGATATAAATAAGTTTGAATTATTGTTTACCGTAAGGGAGGTATTAGTTGATAGTGTGAGATTTTGAGATAATAAAGTATTGGTCCCTAAAACAAATAAAAGTAATATTTTTTTTTTCATATTAAACTAGTTTATCAAATAACAACAAAAGATTAAATCTCACTATTTTATTAGTAATAAAAGTGAGGTATTGTTGATTTTTAAATTTTAATTTGCAATTAAAAAACTATTAAAATTACAAAACAGTCTGAAATGATTCCGTTACACTATTAAGTAGGTAAAAAAATAAAAACAATATTATAATGTAAAGTAAAATACCAAGTGAGGTAAATGACAAGTACTTTAAATACTTTAATTTTTTTTTGTTTATTTTTTTGTTTTTTCTAGTTTCCATTATAATTATAACTTCGAGTTATATAAATTAAACTAGGAGGTAAGCAAAATTGCTATAATTTTAATAAAATCCACTTTACATAGGTTAAGAAATGTATATATTTTATGATTATTAATTCTATTAAATAAAACTCTACACTGAGTTAAAATTAGTTTTGTTTAGCAATTAATATTTTGTAGCTTTGAGTTCTTTAATTTTAAAAACTATTCAATTATGAAAAAATTACTAATCTTACTTTTAGTTCCATTATTTGCCGTGTCTCAGACCAATCCAAACAGGGAGTATTGGCAAACAAATAAATGGACAGCAAAAAAAGGAATGAATGCAGAATTTGAATCTGGTGTTGCTAAAAAAACACAAAAATTCAATAATACTAAAGCAACCTCATTTGCTACCTATCAGATAATCACAGGTACCGATCAAGGTAAATATATGAGAGTAATGGGGAATAGAAGTGCTGCTGATTTTGATGTAGAAGATTCTGCTGAAATGGCTTACTGGATGAAAAATGTAATGCCGTACACAGAAAAAAATGATGGAAATGTTAGATGGTGGAGAATGAAAGGTCTGGGTCAAAACTGGAATAATGATATGCCTCCATCTAGGTTCATTAAAATGACTACCTATAACTTAAAAAGAGGAAAAGCATCTGATTTCTTTAGATTTTGGAGTAACAATGTAAAACTTCAAAAATCATTAGGATACTCTGGAGTAAGTGGAGTATTTATGCTTCAAAGTGGTGGGCAAGCATTCCAAGTTATGGAAGTAGAAGCCTACAATAGTCATGCAGAAGGAAAAGGTGCATTCAAAAATCCTGATATTAATTATATTGATGAATACAATAAAATGTTTGGTTGGAGAAGTCATCGTAATGATCAAGCTGCATATGATGCAGCCATTGAGCAATGGGGAATTACAATTGAAACTGCAGAGTTAAAACCTGAAATGTCTTCTAAATTGAAGTAATAGTTAGATATAATTCTTTTAAGAAAAAAGTTGATTAAAATTTTTTAATCAACTTTTTTTTATATTTAAAGTAATGTTCTCAAGGAGATTTTAATCTCATATCAACACTCTTTTATATCTTTGAATAATTAAAGCTATTTCTTTGGATAATTTTATACTTTACTTTAAACTAGGATTAAATCATGTGTTAGACATTTTGGCTTATGACCATGTCTTGTTTATTATAGTTTTAACCATTATCTACAATTTTAATCAATGGAGAAAAGTAGTTTGGTTGATTACTTTTTTTACGTTTGGGCATACTTTATCATTAACCTTAGCTGCCTACGACATTGTACATGTACCTATAAAAATTGTTGAGTTTTTAATTCCTGTTACCATATGTACCACAGGTATTTTTAATCTTTTAAGGCCGTCAAGTCCTTCAAGCAGAAAACAAAAAACAATATTCTCGTTCGCATTATTTTTTGGATTAATTCATGGTTTAGGTTTTTCAAATTATTTTAGATTACTAATTGGAAAAGAAGACGATAAAATTTTACCTTTGATAGAGTTTGCTTTAGGAATTGAAGCAGCTCAAATAATAATTGTGTTATGCATTTTAATACTCGGCATGATACTACAAAATATTTTTAGGGTCAGTAAAAGAGATTGGGTATTAGTTGGTTCATCTATTGTTGTTGGAATTGCTTTTCCAATGATCATAGAAAGAATATTTTGGTAAATTATTAACGCATTCATTTTTTAAATCTTACTACTTTTAGTTCATGAATAGTAAACAACATAAATACGATATTGCCTATTTAAAAATGGCGCTTGAATGGGCAAAATTATCGCATTGTGAGAGAAAGCAGGTAGGTGCTCTTATTGTTAAAGACAGAATGATTATTTCAGACGGATTTAACGGAACTCCATCGGGTTTAGATATTGTTGTGAAGATGAAAATGGAGTTACTAAATGGGAAGTCCTTCATGCAGAAGCCAATGCAATATTAAAGGTAGCTTCTTCTACACAATCTGCCTCAGGTGCAACACTCTACATAACATTATCTCCATGTCAGCAATGTAGTAAACTTATTCATCAGGCAGGAATTACTCGTGTGGTTTATTCTAAGGAGTATAAAGATACTTCAGGAATTCAATTTTTAAAAAAAGCAGGAGTAGAAACTCAATATTTACCAGTAGATGACCAAAAATAACTCCCCAATTTATCTCTCATTAGCAACTATTTTTGGTGTTTTAATAGGAATCTTCGTGAATGGAAACAATAGTGAGTTTTCTTTAAATTCTAATACTAAAAATGAAGCAAAAATACGGCGTCTAATGGACTACATAGATCAAAACTATGTAGACACCATAAACACCTCAAATCTTTTAGATGAAGCCATATCAGACATGTTAGATAAGCTTGATCCTCACTCTGCTTATATTCCAAAAGAAAACTTACAAGATATGCAAGAGAGAATGCAGGGCAAATTTGTTGGTATAGGAATACAATTCAGAATTATTAATGACTCTGTAACTGTTGTTGAGCCCATTAAAGGAGGGCCTAGTATTAAAGCAGGTATTAAAGCAGGTGACAGAATAATTATAGCTGATCAAGATACTTTATCAGGGAAAAAGTTTAATGCTAACGATATCCCTAGATTTCTAAAGGGTGCCTCAGGAACAGATGTAAATTTACAAATCTATAGAAAGACTAATGATTCATTGTTTAATCTTCTTGTAACCCGTGGTGATGTAAATATTAAAAGTGTAGATCTCTCTTATATGATAAATAATCATATTGGATACATTAAACTAGATCGATTTGCTAGAAATAGTTATCGAGAATTTAAATCTGCTCTAACTAAGCTAACAAGTTTAGGTATGGAGGATTTGGTTCTTGATTTAAGAGGTAATGGTGGTGGTTTTATAGATATCGCCAACGACATTGTTGATGAATTTTTAGAAGATGATACTCTTATTGTATTTACCAAAAATAATAAAGGACAAATAGAAGAATATTTCGCAACAAATGGTGGTGCTTTTGAAAAGGGGAAACTTTATGTTTTAATAGATGAAAACTCTGCCTCTGCCTCTGAAATTGTTGCAGGAGCCCTACAAGACAACGATAAAGGGACTATCATAGGAAGACGCTCTTTCGGAAAAGGATTAGTTCAGGTAGAAATGGAGTTAGGGGACGGTTCTGCAGTTCGATTAACCACTGCCAGGTACTACACCCCAACAGGAAGATCTATCCAGAAACCATATACGAGAAATGGAGACGTAAATTATAGTAAAGACTATCAAAAAAGACTGTTAAGTGGAGAATTACTATACAAAGATAGTATTCAAATTAATGACGCTCTCCGATATAAAACACCAAAAGGAAAATATGTATATGGAGGTGGAGGGATAATACCAGATATTTTTGTAGGTATAGACACAACGGGATATTTAAATAATTTTTTATTTAACAGTATTACTAATTTTTCTTTCGATTATGTAGATAAAAATAGAAAGGAGCTTAACGCCCTTTGGACACTAGATCGGTTTCTTACTAATTTTGACAATGACAATTCAGTCTTAGATGCTTATCTTGAGCTACTTCCCTACAAACCTGCTAATACAGATAAAATAAATTCACATTCAACAAATTTAAAAGCAAAAATTAAATCCTATATAAAAGCAACTATTGCAAGAGAAATTTTTGGAGACGAAGGATTTTATAGAAGTATTCAAAAAGATGATACCATGCTTCAAAAAGTGTTAGAATTGGATGCTAACAAAGAATAGTGTTACTTTGTACCTCATGACTACCATTACCACATCAGCAAACAAAAAAATATATTTTGCCTCTGATCAACATTTAGGAGCTCCAACAGCAGAAGCTAGTCTTCCTAGAGAGCAAAAATTTGTTGCATGGCTAAATGCTATAAAAGATGATGCTGGAGCTGTATTTTTGTTAGGAGATTTATTTGATTTTTGGTTTGAATATGAAACTGTAGTTCCCAAGGGTTTTGTTAGAGTTTTAGGGAAACTTGCAGAACTTAAAGATGCTGGAATCGATATTTACTTTTTTGTAGGAAATCATGATTTATGGATGCGCGATTATTTTCAAAAAGAATTAAACATCCCAGTCTTTCATGAGCCGCAAGAGTTTGAAATAAATGAAAAACTCTTTCTTATTGGTCATGGAGACGGGTTAGGGCCTGGAGACCATGGATATAAGCGCATGAAGAAGGTATTTACCTTTCCTTTTTTTAAATGGCTTTTTAAGTGGCTTCATCCAGATATTGGAGTAAAGTTAGGTCACTATTTTTCCGTCAAAAACAAATTAATTTCTGGTGACAAGGATGCTCGTTTTTTAGGGGAAGAAAATGAATGGTTAGCACTTTATTGCCAGAAAAAACTAACAGAAAAACATTATGATTTCTTTGTTTTTGGGCACAGACATCTTCCTTTAGAAATTAACTTAAATGACGATAGTACTTATATTAATCTTGGAGATTGGATTCAATATTTTACCTATGGAGAATTTATGAAAACCTTTAAACTCAAAGAATTTTAACCATTCAACTTTGTAAATGCTATAAGTTGTTGAACTCCGTCGTAGATTCTCTCACAATGTTCTTTGATGAAATTTTCATCTATATTTTTTACTTTATTGTAGGCTTTCATAACCTTTTCCCCATCAAAATCTACAAACGCCATTCTAAAGAATAACTCGTTAGATTTGAATCCAAAATCAGAGCCCGGCAATAATGCAACCCCATAGTTATCTAATAAGTAATGAGACAGTTTAGCGCTAGTATCTAATTTAAGAGACTTCAAATTTTCTTTAAAATTGTTGAATCCTATCATCATATAAAATGATCCTTGAGGAGTTGTACATTGAATAAAATTTTTAGACAACTCATGATATATATAGGATGAAATTCCGTCTAAAATAGCGGAAGAAGTAGCGACATATTGTTGTAGCTCTTTAGAATATTCATAAGCCTTAAGCGCTGCAAATTGAACCGGGGAAGACACACAACTGAAGGTTTCACTAAACAAAGAAGAATATACTATAGAAAGGTCTTTGAGTTCTTTTGGCAAAGACATAAACCCTAAACGATATCCGCCTGCAGAAAATACTTTACTTAACCCTCCAAAGACAAAAGTTCCTTCTGAATAGTATTTAGAAATACTCGGAGAATGCGTATTTGAAAAATTTATTTGAGAATAAATTTCATCTGAGAATACAATTACCTTATACTTTCTACAAACTAATGCTAAAGACTCATATTCTGCATCTGAATATATTGCTCCTGTTGGATTATTTGGAGAGTTTAAAACAAGTATGTGTTCGTTGTGAAGACTTTCGTTTAAATATGCCTCTAAACAGTTTGCCGTGAGTTTAAAGTTATCCTCTAAAGAAGTTTCAAGAATACTATAAGTTGCCCCTTTAGATTTAATTTGTGGGATATAGCTAACCCAACTTCCTTTTGGAATTATAAAATGCCCCTCAAGTATTAAAACAGATTGGTACAATAACTCCTTACTACCAGGCCCAATAAATATTTGATCTGAGTCTCGTTGAATCCCTTGATGTATTGAAAGAAAATGAGACAACTGTTCTCTTAATTTCTTTAAGCCATTTACCGGTAAATAATGATTATTGTTTGCATGGTTTTTTAATTCTTCGACAATAGCATTGTGAATAGGAAAAGGGGATTGTCCAAAACCAAAATGAGTGATCTTCTTTCCTTTTTTTCGTAACTCTTTTACTTTTTCATTAATCAAAAGAGTTGCAGAAGGTTTTAATTCTGAAATATTTTTATTGATTCTCATAGGTGAAAAATAAAAAAAAGAGACCTATTAGGTCTCTTTTTTTTATTAAAAGTTGTAAACTTTTTATGAAGGGTCTTCAGTATAGAATGTGTAAGAAACATTTCCATCGCCATCAGTACTTTTAGTAAGCCATAATTGCCAACCAAAGTCTTGAGCGTTAATAGTAAATGAAAAATTACCTCCTGCTGTTACTATGTCAAAATTTATATCTACTGGATTAGAAAAAGTGTTTGTAGGCCATTCAAATACCCATAAAGCATAATTTCCATCAGCTAACATATCACTAACATTCTCTTCATTGGTAACTCCTGCACTAGAATCTAATGTATTTCCAGCCCAACCCCAAGAAGATGTCATCTCATCTAGATCTAAATCTAAATCTTGATTACCTTCCCATGTCATTTTTGCACTAAAAAACCCTTGTCTCATCAACCTAACAGAAGTCTTTCCAGTTAAGCTAGTTGTAAAGTTTCTAGCAGCAGCATTCACAACAATAAAATCCGAAAGAATTATATCGTGAAAATTATCAGTAGGTTCAAAATCTACAGAAATTACAAGTGTATTATCTCCGGTACTAGCAGATGAAATAGTTGTTGCACCACCATCTAGAGAGTATTCTATTGAAGAATAACTAGGTAAATCTTCTGAAAAATTAATGACTAAATCATAACTTGTAGCATTATCTTCAACACCAATAATGTCTACTTGCTGAGCTAATGAAGCCGTAAGCTCCTTCATTGGCAATACCGATACTGCATCATCATCATCTACATTACATCCTACGAATGTAAAAACAGCTAATAATACAATACTTAATTTATATATATGTTTCATTTGTGTATGTTTTAATATTGAATAATAGTATACGTTACTTCAGTTCCATTTGTAGACTTATTGATCTCAATGGTCTGTCTTAAATCAGAATAAAATCCTCCGGCATTTGTTAATGTACCAGTAAAAGGGTAAACAGTTTGCACTGGATGAGATACTACTTCAAACTCAAGCAACCAATCAACAGCAGAACTTGCTACAGACCATGGTGCTATTACAAAAATGTATTGCCCATCAGGTGCTGCCGCAGGAAGCGTTAAAAATTCAGGATCCTGATCAAAATTTTGACTTAAATCAATATAAGCTTGAGAAGTAACAGAAAATAAACCTGCGTCTAAATCACTAAATCCAGCCCAATAGAAAACCATATTCAAAGGACCTACTTCCGTAACTACAGATAAAGGAAATGAATCCGTAACGTCTATAGTTCTTGTAATATCTCCAGGCGTTAAGTAGTAATCAAAATTACCACCAAAATCTGCATCTAATATTTCAATAGTTACTGTTTCTACGTCTGTTCCTTCTGGTACTCCATCATCGGAAAAGCTAACAATAACATCAACTGATGTTTCTCCTGCAGGAATCGTTACAGTTTCTGGGAAACTAGTACCCTCTAGAGTTCCATCAGAGGAACTTGCACCTAAAGTGATTTCGGTTGCAACAGGAAGTGGATTTGTACTTAAACTGATTGTAAATGTAGTAGCGTTGTCATCAGCACTTTCTAATACAAGTTGACCATCATTGTCATCAGTAAATCCAATATTAATTTCACTTGTGGGATTCAAAGTCCCGGGGTTTGTTACACTATCTACATCATCCTGTCCACACGAAACTAAAAGTGTGATGGAGAATAATAATAGTGCTAAATATTTAATATTTTTCATATTCTATAGGTTTGTATTTTATAATTTAAATTTTAATCTAGCAAAAACAGTTCTACCATTAATTCCAAACTGTGAAGTAACACGTGGGTATATAAAGTTGTTACCACTTGTTAAATTAGCAGGGCTTGCATCTGGGAATACATTAAAAATATTACTTGACCCTAAGGTTAAAGTCATATTTTCAGAAACATCATATCCAAAAGACATATCAGTTATAACTTTCCCTCCAAATTCTGGATGAATAGGAACTGCTGTATCATTGATGGTTTGACTTGGTGTAGTATCAGGATTAATTACTGATCCAAAGAATGAATTTCTTAAAAATAAATTCCATTTATCTCCTCTTAACATATGTCCAAGATTTGCTTTAAATCTAGGAGTTGCTTTTTCTAAGAAATAAGATTCTCTCTCTCCAAAGTATGTACCTGCCTGAGAAGCCAATACGGTTGATGAATTTATCTCATCTACTCTTTGTGTATATGCAAAAGTTACTGCTAAATCACTAGACAAAGTTAATTCGCCTACATTATCTTTATGTGAAACTACAACATCAAAACCTCTTGTCTCAGTATCAATTGCATTGGCAAAGAAACGAGCAGATTCTGCATCTGTAACAATTCCATCTGGTATAGAAAAGTTTCCTGTTAACACAACTCTATCATCTACACCTGTAAAGAATGCATCTGCAGTTAATGTTAAATTTGCATCTGGTATTTTAGCTGTAACTCCAAAACTTGCACTAAATGATTCTTCTTGTTTTAATTGAGGAATTCCAAGTGCTCCTGCGATTTGACTATCATTTGAGAAAGTTCCTACTTCATAAGGAACTCCTGATATAAAGTTGGTGCTAATTGTATTAAAGTTTAATTGAGCTAAAGATGGAGCTCTAAATCCTGTACTTGCAGCAGCTCTAAGATTAACATTATCACTTAATTTTACGATTCCTGCTAACTTCCAATTGAAAGTAGATCCAAAATCACTGTAGTTTTCATATCTAACAGCTCCTGAAAGGAATAAGTTCTTGTTAACATCTAATTCTAAATCTCCATAAAAAGCATAACTATTTCTAGTTGCGTTTCTTTCGTTAGCTGGTCTGAAACCTGGGAATACTTGAATTCCACCAGGTCTAGATCTTCCAAAGAAGTCTACTACTTGAGTGTCAACATTACCGTCCCATATTTCACCATTTACATCATATGTTGCCCAAGATTCTTCTTGTCCAGCAGTAATATCATAGGCTTCCATTCTGTATTCTGAACCAACAGCAACGTTTAACCCAGACATTACATCATCATAGAATTTTGTTAAATCTAAGTTGGTTGTATTTTGAGTAAAAGCAAATCCACCAGCATAAACTTCTAAAGGTGAAGCTTGTTGTAAACTCGCATTACTAGAGTTTCCAATGTTAAAATCAAAAGAATTCTTACCATAAGTGTTACTAAAGTCTATATCCCAATCACCTTTCTTTCCTTTAATACCAACTGCAATAGATTCGTCATTTACAATAGAATTTATTTCCGGTAACATACCAGCTGGGTATAACCCTGTAAAAGCTCTTGACTGAGCTGGTCTTCTGTAAAAACCTGCTGCATTACCTCTTCTATGGCTTATACCTCCAAATGCATAAAAGCTAAAATCATCATTAAGCTTTAATTCCATGTTGGCCATGAACTTACCATTTCTAAGTTGAGACTGTCCTACTCTCATACTAAAGTCTTGTCTTGTAAGACCTCTAGTAACTAATTCATTTTCTGAAGTATCAAAGTTTAATAACCCTCTTAATTCATCTATTGAACTAGCAGCATTAATTTGAGTTTTTAGTGAAAAAGGAAAATGAGTTACTCCTTGAGCAAGTGTTTGAATCTGAGATAAAGAATATTGAGTAATATCTGAACCATATCCAGAATTTAATCCTATCCATTCTACAGAATTACTAGCATCAAATATTTGACCAGAAAACCCTTCGGCACCTGCTCTATATGATGGAGCTCTAGTAGACATAGATCCTGTGAAATTAATAAAACTACCTTTATCATCTAAAGGTATTCCATAATTCACATCAAATTGAAAAGTTTCACCATCCATACCACCACTTTGGTTGTTTGCTTGATCTCCCCAATTTGAACCTTGGTTTACTTGAAATTCTAATCCTTCATTACTTTTTAATACAATATTGATTACACCTGCAATGGCATCACTACCGTACTGTGCTGATGCACCATCCTTTAAAATTTCAATTCTTTTAATTGAAAAAGAAGGTATAGTGTTCATATCAGTACCAACGCTTCCTCTTCCAACTGTACTATTTACATTTACTAAAGATGTATTGTGTCTTCTTTTTCCATTTATAAGAACTAATACTTGATCTGGACCCAAACCTCTTAAAGCTGCTGGATTGATATGATCAGTTCCATCAGAAACAGTTTGAGAAGTAGACGTAAAAGAAGGTGCTACATAATTTAAAATATCATTGACTGAAACTTGAGGCCCAGAACTAACAAGTTCTGTAACATCAATAACATCAACTGGAACTGGTGTGTTAGATACAGTTCTATTTTTATTTCTAGACCCAACCAATACAACTTCATCTAAAGCAAGATTACTGTCTTCTAAGACGATGGTTACATAACTAGCATCTACAATACTTTTTTCAACAGTCTTAAATCCTAAAGAAGATACAGAAATTGTTGTGGGCATTTTCTTAACATCTAAAGAAAACTCACCATTCTCATTAGTTGTTGTACCGTTTGTGGTTCCTTTTTCTACGACATTCATAAATGATAGAGCTTCTCCGCTAGTATCAGTTACTTTTCCTTTAATTGTTTGGGCGCTAATTGTAAACGCACCAGCAAACAAAAACATAACCGTAAAAAATTTTAATAAGTTATTTTGTTTCATATAAGTGTAATTGATTGATAATAACTGCAAATGTTGCTTTTTTTTTTGTTAAAAACAAAAAAATACAGGCTTAATATGATGCATCCTACTATGTGTAAATTAAATTTTTGACTTAAAAAACCGAAAAAAACCCATTCTAACTAGCTTTAACCTATTTTTAACAATGATAAAAAATCGAATAGTGTAGATTTGTTTTTCAATTTTTTTTAACTTTCAAACTAAAGATAAATGGAGATAGATATAAGGGCAATTAATGAAAAAATAGAGCGAGAAAGTGCCTTCATAGACCTACTTACCACAGAGATGAATAAAGTAATTGTTGGTCAAAAAGAAATGATAGAACGTTTACTTATAGGATTACTAGGGAATGGTCATATTTTACTTGAAGGTGTTCCTGGTTTAGCAAAAACATTAGCGATTAACACGCTCTCAAAAGCTGTTCAAGGGTCTTTTAGCAGGGTTCAGTTTACCCCTGATTTATTACCAGCTGATGTGGTTGGTACCATGATTTACAACATGAAGGACAATGATTTTTCTATCAAGAAAGGTCCAATCTTTGCCAATTTTGTTCTAGCAGATGAAATTAATAGAGCCCCTGCTAAAGTTCAATCAGCCTTACTTGAAGCCATGCAAGAACGTCAAATTACAATTGGAGATACTACATTTAAACTAGATGAGCCCTTTTTGGTTATGGCTACTCAAAACCCTGTTGAACAAGAGGGAACATATCCACTACCCGAAGCACAAGTAGACCGTTTTATGCTTAAAACTGTAATTGATTATCCAAAATTAACAGATGAGCAAACCATTATGAGACAAAATTTAAATGGTGGTTTCACAACTGTAAACCCAGTAGTTTCTATAGCCGAAATTTTAAAAGCAAGGGAAACTACCAATGAAGTTTACATGGATGAAAAAATAGAAAAATATATTTTGGATATCATTTTTGCAACTAGATATCCTGAACGCTATAACCTTTCTCAGCTTAAGCCACTTATTAGTTTTGGAGCTTCACCAAGGGGAAGTATCAATTTGGCAAAAGCAGCCAAATGCTATGCTTTCATTAAAAGAAGAGGTTATGTGATTCCTGAAGATGTAAGAGCTGTTGTTTACGATGTTTTGAGGCATAGAATTGGAATTACTTATGAGGCTGAAGCTGAAAATATTTCATCAGTAGATATTATTAACTCAATAATTAATGAAATAGAGGTCCCATAATAAACACTTTATGTGAAAAAACCTTATTAAACTGATAAAGGTTTTAATAGTTTTGAGGAATTTCATAAAATTATTTAGTTTACCCAGAAAATAGTGTTTACATCATGGATACTAAAGAAATACTTAAAAAAGTAAGGAAAATTGAAGTTAAGACCAGGCGTTTGTCTGATCATATCTTTGGTGGAGAATACCATTCTACCTTTAAGGGAAGGGGAATGACATTCTCTGAAGTAAGAGCTTACCAATTTGGAGACGATGTTAGGGCAATTGATTGGAATGTTACTGCTCGTTATAACGAACCTTTTATAAAAGTTTTTGAGGAGGAAAGAGAACTTACCATGATGCTTATGGTTGATGTTTCCGGTTCTGAAAGTTTTGGAACTACAAATCAATTTAAAAAAGATACCATCACTGAAATTTCTGCCACACTAGCTTTTTCTGCAATCCAAAATAACGATAAAGTTGGCCTTATTCTATTTTCAAATCAAATTGAATTGTTTATTCCTCCAAAAAAAGGAAAAAGCCATGTACTAAGAATAATTCGTGAATTAATTGAATTTAAGCCTAAAAGTAAACAGACAGATATATCTGAGGCGTTTAAATACCTCTCAAATGTTATGAAAAAGAAAGCCATTGTTTTTATGTTATCTGATTTTATGGATGATGATTATGAGAAGACACTGAAAATTGTAGGCAATAAACATGACATTACAGGAATTCGAGTTTATGATCAACATGATGAAGAAATTCCAAATCTTGGAGTCGTTCCCATGATTGACGCTGAAACGAATGCCATACAGCTTATCAATACAACTTCAAAAAGGGTTCGTAATAATTATAAACTAGCTGCTTTGCGTCTCTCTGATTATTTCAAAACTACCTTCAAAAAAAGTGGCTCTGGCACTATTGACACAAGGGTAGACGAAGATTACGTAAAAAAATTATTAGGTTATTTTAAACATAAAGGGAGATGATACAGTTAAAACAAAAAATTCTTGTTCTTCTTCTTTTAATTACAACACTTACTTATTCTCAAAAAGTAAGTGTAGAAACAGACACAACAAATATTAGAATTGGAGAACAATTTTTATTTAAAATTGTAATAAAAGATACTGCAAACGTTATTCTTCCTGAGCAACTAGAAAACTTAACTAGCCTAGAAGTAGTAAAAGACATAAAAACTGACACCCTTAAAAATAGCCTTATTAAAAAATACTTGATGACAGGTTTTGATAGTGGAGCCTTCTACATTCCTTCTCAACAGATATTTATTAAGAACAGGAGTTTTCTATCAGATTCTGTATTGATTAATGTTGCTACAATTGCTGTAGATACTACTCAACAAAAAGTATTCCCAATTAAGGCCATTCAATCCGAACCTTTGGTTTATGATGATTTTAAACCCTACATCATCTGGTTAGTTTTGATACTCTTATTGGTGGGTTTACTCATCTATTATTTTAAGACACGTAAAAAACCAGAAATCAAAGAAACTGAAACTGTTAGCACATTGCCTCCTTTTGAAGAAGCCCTTCAAAAACTTCAAGAATTAGATAATAAGTTGTTGTGGCAAAATAATGAAATTAAAAAATATTACAGTGAACTTACTGAAATTATTAGGGTATTTATAGAAAAAGAATTAGAGATTCCTGCATTAGAAATTACAACTCAAGAGTTGGTTTCTTTTCTCTCTGATTATGATGCCCCAAAAAATATAAACCTCAGTAAAGAAACTATCAAAAAACTAAATACACTTTTTCAAGAAGCAGATTTGGTTAAGTTTGCAAAATCTACTCCACTTTCACATGAAATTGAAGAAGACCGAAGAATTGCCGAAAAAGTATTAAACGACCTAAAACCAATTCCATTAATAGAAGAAACAAAAGAAAATGAATTGGAATAATTTTGAATTTAACAACCCTGAGGTTTTATGGTTATTAACTCTAATCCCACTAATAGCTGTTTGGTTTTTCTTTGTACGGAAGAAAGAAGCTGCTGTTTTAACTGTATCTAATCTCAAAGGATTTCGTACAAAAAACAACTTTTTGCCAAAAATTAAACCCTTGCTCTCTGGTATCAGGCTAATTGCATTAGCTTTATTGATTGTTGCCCTAGCACGACCCAGAAATGTAGCTGTTAGTAAAAAAATTAAAACCAACAAAGGAATAGATATTGTAATGGCTATTGATGTTTCTGCTAGTATGTTGGCTAAAGATTTAAAACCAAACCGACTGGAGGCTTTAAAAATAGTAGCAACAGATTTTGTAAACCGGAGGCCTAATGATAGAATAGGTATAGTTGTATATGCAGGAGAAAGTTTTACACAAACTCCAATAACAAGTGATAAAAGAATAACTAAGAGAACCATTTCACAAATTAAATGGGGACAACTAGATGGAGGAACAGCAATTGGAATGGGACTGGGATCTGCTGTGAATAGACTTAAAGAAAGTAAAGCTAAAAGTAAAGTAATTATACTCCTAACCGATGGCGTTAACAACTCTGGATTTGTAGACCCAAAAACAGCAACAGAGCTTGCAAAAGGTTTAAATATCAAGGTGTATACTGTAGGTATTGGAACTAATGGAATGGCAGATTTTCCAGTAAGTAGAGACTCTAGAGGAAGATTGCAGTTTAGAAAACAAAAGGTGGAAATAGACGAGGAATTACTTCAATTTATTGCAAGTGAAACCCAAGGACAATATTTTAGAGCTACAGATAATAGCAAGTTACAAGAAATTTACGATGAAATTGATGTATTAGAAAAAACTAAAATTGAAGAATTTAAATATTATAACTATCAAGAAAAATACAGGTTTTTAATTTTTATTGGTGGTGGTTTATTGTTGTTGGAATTTATTTTGAAGAACACAGTGTTTAGAAGTTTTATATAATGTTATACAGACTAGAGGAACCCATATATTTTTATCTATTTACAACAATACCAATACTTGTTGTAATTTTCCTAATGGTATTATGGTGGAAAAAAAGAACTCAGAAAAAATTTGCTGATTCAAGTTTATTGATAAAATTAGCTCCAAACTACTCGGTTTTTAAATCTTCACTAAAACTTTTGTTTTTTATCTTAGGAATATCATTCCTTATCCTAGCCTTGGTAAACCCTAAAATAGGCACAAAATTAAAAACAGTAAAAAGAGAGGGTGTAGATATTGTTTTTGCCTTAGACGTTTCTAAAAGTATGTTAGCCGAAGATATCGCTCCTAATAGATTAGAAAAATCAAAACAAATTATATCTAAAATTATAGACAAACTTGGAAGTGATCGTGTAGGAATTATCATTTATGCAGGAAATGCATATCCCCTTCTACCAATTACAACAGACCATGGGGCCGCAAAAATGTTTTTGCAAAATGCAAATCCTGATTTAGTTTCTAGTCAAGGTACAGCAATCAAGGAAGCTTTAGATTTAGCAAAAACATATTACAATAATGACGATCAAACCAATCGGTTTTTAATTATTATCTCTGATGGAGAAGATCATCAAGAAGAAACAAAGCAGTTGGCGCAAAATATTTCTAATGATGGTGTAAAAGTATATACCATAGGTGTTGGGTCAGAAAAAGGAGCACCAATCCCAATGAAAATTAACGGCTCTTTGATTGGTTATAAAAAATACAAAGGAGAAACTGTTTTAACGAAACGTAATTCTGATCTTTTGAAAGGGGTGGCCAATGTAGCTAACGGTAATTATATTGATGGTAATTTAACAGACAAACCTGTAAAAGCCATAGAAGAAATTATAAGCAATGCTCAAAAAACAGAATTTGAAACCAAACAATTTTCAGATTATAAAGACCAATTTCAATGGTTTTTAGCAATAGGCCTTTTGTTTTTAATCCTTGATGTTTTTTTACTAGACAAGAAAACAAGGTGGCTAAAAAAGATAGATTTATTCAATGAAAAAGACACTTAAACTATAAAAAATGAAAAACTTTATATCTACATGTTTTACTTTTATATTGTTTGTTATCTCAACATCAGCACATGCTCAAAAAGATTCTATTACACTTCAAAGAGAAGCTAGGAAATTAGTTAGAGAAGGAAACCTGCTATACAATCAAAATAATTTTACAGATGCTTCTATTGCCTATAAAAAAGCTTTAGAAAAAAATAGTAGTTACAAAAAAGCAACTTATAATTTAGGCAACTCTCTATACCAAGAAAAAAATTACAAAGAAGCTATTCCACAATATAATATTACCGTAGAAAATGCAAAAGATGCTTTTGAAAAAGCTGAGGGCTATCACAATATCGGAAATGCAATGCTTCAAGAAAAAAATTACAAAGGTGCTGTAGATGCTTTTAAGAATGCTCTTCGTAGTAATCCAAAAGACGATGAAACGCGTTATAATTTAGCGGTAGCTCAAAAGCTGCTTGAAGACGAACAAAACAAAGACAAAGATAAAAACAAAGACAAGGGTAAAGACAAAAATAAAGATAAAGAGAAAAACAAGGACAAAGATAAAAACAAGGATAAAGACAAAAAAGAAGGAGACGATAAAGACAAAAAAGATCCTAAAAATAATGACGAAAAAGGTGATGACAAGAAAAAACAAGACCCTAAGAAAAAGGATCAAAAAAAACAAAAACCTCAACCGAGTAAAATGTCACCTCAACAGATTAAACAATTGCTAGAGAGTTTGAAAAATGAAGAGAAAAAAACTCAGAAAAAATTAAATGCAAAAAAAGCAAAAGGATCTAAAGTTAAACAAGAAAAAGATTGGTAATTTTTATATTTGTGAATTCTTAGCTAACAAAAATGAAGAAGAATAAAATTTTATATATTCTAATTTTATGCGCTCTATGGAGTTGGTCTGCATTTGCACAAACCCCTGAACTTATTTCAACAGTTAGTAAAAATAAATTAGGGCTCAACCAAAGGTTAAAAATTCAATTTACCGTTAATAAACAAGGAGCAGATAATTTTGAACCTCCTAACTTTAAAAATTTCCAAATTGTTAGTGGGCCAAGCCAATCCATTAGCCAATCTTGGATTAATGGAAAAGCTAGTTTTTCTCAATCGTATAGCTACATAATAAAACCTTTGAGAAAGGGTGAATTTTTAATCCCATACGCAAGTATAAAACTTAACAATAAGGTCCTAAAATCTAAACCCGTCAAAATAATTGTTTTAGATCCCGTAGAAATTCCTAAAGACCCAAACGATCCAAACTACATTGCTCAACAAAATGTTCACTTGGTGGCAGAAATTTCAAAATCTAATCCCTACGTTGGAGAGGGGATTTATGTAGAATATAGATTGTATGTTAGTCAAAACATCAGTGTAAGAGATTTTTCATATACAGAATCTCCTCAGTATAATGGGTTTTGGAATCAGGATATTAAAATACGTGGATTAAACGCAAAAAATGGAACCTATAATGGAGAACAATATCGATATGTTGTTTTGCAGAAAGCCCTTTTAATTCCTACAAAATCTGGGAAACTTACAATAGACCCTATCAAAATGGATATTGTAATTGGAGTTCCAACAGGAAGAGGGGATTTCTTTGGAAACCCTATTATAAGAAATGTAACAAAAAGTTTTGCTTCGGCTAAAAAGTTTATTCAATCTAAAGCATTACCAATAGATGGAAAGCCTGAAAGTTTTAATGGAGCTGTTGGTGATTTTAACTTTGTAGTAAGTTCAAGTAAAAATATTTTAAAGTCTAATGAATCAGCAACAGTTTCAGTAAAAGTTACTGGTAATGGAAATTTGAAATTATTTGAATTACCAGAAATAAAAACACCTTCAGAATTAGAGGTTTTTACCCCTGAGCAAAAAGAAAAGATTACTATTAATTCTAGAGGAATTAGAGGCTCAGTAACTAAAAATTATACCGTTGTCCCACAATTTAAAGGAAAGTATAAAATTCCAAGTACAGAATTCTCTTATTTTGACCTTAAAGAAAAAAAATATGTGACTTTAACTTCAGAAGATCTTTTTGTTGAGGTTCTAGAAGGAAAAGAGTTGGTTACAGACTCTGATATAGATGCAAACACTAAGAAAGAGATTATTATTACTGGCAACAATTTCAGATACATTCAAACAAATAGCACATTTTATTTAGCAAAAAAATCAGATTTCTATGCTTCAAAACTCTATTATTTAATCTTAATACTTCCCTTATTATTTATTCCTGTTGGAATTGTAATTGCTAAAAAAAATAAAGCAAGAAGTAATGATGTTCTTGGAAATAAGTTAAGGAAAGCAGATCGTTTAGCAAAAAAATATCTTTCTGAAGCAAAAAAACAATTAGGAACAAAAGAAGCTTTTTATGTAGCATTAGAGAAAGCACTTCACAATTATTTGAAAGCCAAATTAAAAATTGAAACCTCAGATATTAGTAAAGAGAAAATCACAGGATTATTAAAAAAAGAAGGCGTAAATGAAAATGATATCAACTCATTTATAGAGGTCTTTAATAGTTGCGATATGGCCAGATATTCTCCTGTAACTGCAGTAGAAATGAAAGATGATTATGAAAAAGCTAAGTCAGTAATCACTCAAATAGATAAACAATTGTAAGATGAAAAAAAATCTAATTTTACTACTATTTGTATCATGTCAGTTGTTTTCTCAAAACCCTGAGAAGTTATTTAACGAAGGAAATAAACAGTATAAGTTATCTAACTATTCTGAAGCAATTTCTAGCTACGAGCAAATAGAATCACTTGGGCTTATTTCCTCAGAATTATATTATAATTTAGGTAATTGTTATTACAAACTAAACCAAGTTGCACCCGCAATTTATAATTATGAAAAGGCACTTCTTTTAAATCCTTTAAATGAGGATGCGCGAAGTAATTTAGTATTTGCAAAAAGACTCACAATAGATGCCATCGAAGAAATCCCAAAAACAATTTTTCAAAAACTAGATGGTTCAATAGTAAAAAAGTTATCCTACAACGAATGGGCAGTTGTTAGCGTTATTTTTTCTGTTCTTGGAGCATTACTGTTTCTATTATTTTATTTTTCGTTTACACCATCAAAAAAACGTTTGTTTTTTGTAACCAGTGTGCTTAGTTTTCTACTATTAGCAATTACTTTATTTTTTACTATGAAAGAGTATGCCTATACAAATACAACTGTAGAGGCAATTATATTCAGCAAAGAAATTGATATTAATAATGCTCCGACAGAAAATAGTGAAAACATATTTACACTCCACGAGGGCACAAAAGTATTAGTCTTAGATAGTGTAGATAACTGGAGAAAAATTAGAATTGCCGATGGAAAAACTGGTTGGATTATTGCTGATAAAATGAAATTATTAACTTTTTTTTAAAAAAATTTAACAAATTAAATCTGTCTGTGTAGTATCTTTGCATAATTTTTAAACAATGTCTAAACAATTAATCACTTATTTTTTTTCACTTGTACTACTAATTTCAGTAGCAACACCCTCTTATATGTGCCTAATTGAAGAAACTTCTAAAATTGAAGTTGTTGACATAGGAGAGGAAGAAGAAAAGAACGGGAAAGAATCTTCTAAAGATTTAGAAGTAAAAAACTACTATTCTTTAGATATCTCGAATTTTTATACTGGACTCAAGAATAAGAAACAAATTAGTTTCTACTCTAAAAATTATACTTCTTATTATAATAAATTAGTTTCACCACCACCTGAACTAATTTCCTAGAATTTACCCGTTTAATCAATTAAGTTAAATAATCATTTTTTTCAGCCTTTTATAAATAATATTAGGGTTGAAATCATCAAAAATTTATTATGTTTAAAAATATCAAGAGCGATTTACCCGCAAGTATTGTGGTGTTTTTTGTAGCCTTACCTTTGTGTTTAGGTATAGCATTAGCAAGTGGAGCTCCACTTTTTTCTGGACTTATCGCCGGAATAATCGGAGGTATTGTTGTTGCCAGTATCAGTGGGTCTAGCATTGGAGTAAGTGGACCTGCCGCTGGATTGGCAGCCATCGTTTTAGCAGCCATTTCAACCTTAGGCGGTTTGGAGAATGGTGGTTTTGAAAAATTCTTAGTCGCAGTAGTATTAGGAGGAATCATTCAGATACTTCTAGGAATTGCAAGGGCTGGTATAATTGCCTATTTCTTTCCATCATCTGTTATCAAAGGAATGCTTACAGGTATTGGAATTATCATCATTTTAAAACAAATTCCATACTTCTTTGGAATGGATAAAAATCCTACAGGAGAATATGAATTCCTTCAAGTTGAATGGGATAACTTAATCTCTGGATTGTTAAACTCTTTGAATGCATTAATTAGTGGTAACATTAGTATGGGAGCTATGTTAATTGGTCTCATTTCTTTGGGTATTCTACTATTATGGTCAAATATTTTGTCTAAAAAAGGCAAAATTTTCCAACTTATTCAAGGACCTTTAGTAGCTGTGGTAGCTGGTATTATTTTTTACATTTTTACCAAAGATACTGGCATTGGATTAACCAAAGAGCAATTAGTATCAGTTCCTATTCCAGATAGTTTTGAAAATTTTAAGGGGCAGTTTAGTTTCCCTAATTTTTCTGCTATTAGTGATAAAAATGTTTGGGTTATTGCCATCACTATTGCAATTGTAGCTAGTTTAGAAACATTGCTTTGTGTTGAAGCTACAGACAAATTAGACCCAGATAAAAATGTTACACCAACCAACAGAGAATTAATAGCACAGGGAACAGGAAATATTATTTCAGGAATGATTGGAGGATTACCAATTACTCAAGTTATTGTAAGAAGTTCCGCAAACATTCAATCTGGAGGTAAAAGTAAATTGTCTGCCATTATTCACGGTTTTTTCCTTTTAATTTCCGTAATCTTAATTCCAAAGTTGTTAAATCAAATTCCACTTTCAGTATTGGCTGCAATTTTGTTTGTAGTTGGTTTTAAATTGGCTAAACCTTCTACTTTTAAGAGCATGTTTCAGCTTGGATGGAAACAATGGTTGCCTTTTATGACTACCGTTTTACCAATGGCAGTTACAGGAGACTTATTGTTGGGTATTGGATTAGGATTAAGTGTTGGAATTGTGGTAATTCTTATTAAGAGTTTCCAAAACTCACACTTTTTAAATATTGAAGAAAAAAGTGCTGGAAGCAATACCGTTAAAATGACTCTTGCTGAAGAAGTAACCTTCTTTAACAAAGGAGCTATCCTTACAGAGTTAGACCGTCTAGAGAAAAATACAAACTTAGAATTGGATGTGAGAAAAACGCGTTATTTAGATAACGACATCATCGAAATTTTAGAAGATTTTGCCTTCAAAGCTAAGGAAAGAAATATCGATATAAAATTGTACTCTGAGAGAGGTACCACTAAAAATCCAGATAGTTTTATTGAATTTTTTAAATTAAATAAAAGCTAAATTAAAATATATTTATTATTAAATCTTAAAAACAAAAAAATGAGTAATCACATTATTACAGAACAAGAAGTTCTTGACGCTCAACAAGCTTGGGGAGAAGGAATCGTAAAAATCGGAAATGTTTTTCAAAACGAAGGAGACTACAGTGCTGCTGCAGAAGAACATATTGATCAATTTTATAACTATGGGTCAGACCGCTCAGGAAGCGTTTTATTCAAACCAACCCTTGCTGCAGAAAAGCAATTTAGACCAACATTTGAAGGAGCATTGTCTTATTTCGTAGGCGGAAACTCAAACTTCTCAGAAGATCATGGTTTTGCAATCAAGCCCTGGTCTCATGTCCGTTGGGAAAGCCTTGGTATCAATATTATTGGTAATATGGCAATAGCTATGGGGAACTACTACTTTACAGTTGTAGGAACTGGTGATATCGTAAAAGTAGAGTATTCATTTGCTTATTCTAAAAATGATCAAGGTGAATTAAAAATAATTCTTCACGGATCTCATTTACCTTATTCTCCACAATAATCATAAAGATTATTAGTAATGAAAAAATTTATATGCACATTAGGAATAGCGCTCATCTCATTGAGCGCTTTTTCTCAAGAAAGTGGTCCAGGAAACTGGTTAATATATATTGGTAGTAAACAACTAAACAGCAAATGGAATTTACATCATGAAATCCAGTATAGAAATTATAATGCTATCGGTGACCTCGAACAATTATTAATTCGTACAGGACTTGGATATGATATAGGTTCAAAAAGTAACCTGTTGTTAGGATACGGATATATTAACTCCGAAAATTTTACTGGGAACGTCGACGACCAAGCAACAATTGAAGAGCATAGAATTTTTCAACAATTCATTACCAAGCAAAGTATTGGTAACTTTAATTTACAACATCGATACCGATTTGAACAACGTTTTGTGGAAAGTGATTTTAAAACACGGTTTCGCTACTTTCTAGGAATGAATATTCCTCTAAAGAACCCAAAGTATTACCTTTCTGCTTATAATGAAATCTTTTTAAATGGAGAATCAAAAATTTTTGACAGAAATCGAATTTATGGTGGGCTAGGTTACAAAATAGGCAAGGGAATCAAACTTGAACTTGGTTATATGAGTCAAGTTTTTGAAACCACTAGTCGAGATCAGATCAATATCATCACCTTTGTGAATTTCTAAAAATAATATCTAAAAGCCAATGAATTTCATTGGTTTTTTTAGTTTAAAAACTAGTATATTACACACAACATCAATTGCTTATGAAACATCTTTTTTCTAATCTACGCGGAGACCTCTTTGGAGGAATTACAGCAGGTGTTGTAGCCCTACCTTTGGCTTTAGCTTTTGGTGTTGCATCCGGTCTTGGCCCTAGTGCTGGTTTATATGGTGCTATTTTTATTAGTTTCTTTGCAGCGCTATTTGGAGGAACATCTACACAAATTTCTGGTCCCACAGCTCCAATGACAGCTTTGAGTACTGTTGTAATTGCAGGGATTATTGCAGCTAATAATGGAGATGTTAATAAAGCTCTTCCTGCTATCTTAACTGTATTTCTTCTTGCAGGAATCTTTCAGATTGGATTAGGCGGATTAGGATTAGGAAAGTATATTCGTTACATCCCATACCCTGTAGTATCGGGTTTTATGACTGCCATAGGATTAATGATAATCATCTCTCAGTTTGCTCCTTCACTTGGATATAATGTCAAAAAAGACACCCAATTTGTTCAACAATTCGAAGCTTTAGCAGGGCAAGCCGTTCTAAAAAATATATTAGACGATAAGGCAAAAAAAGAAGGTATTTTAACCTTAAAAGAATTTCAAGAAACTGTAAATCAAGGGGAACTCATTTCATCTGATGATGTGTATAAAGAAGCTCAAAATTTAGCAAAAAAAGAAGCTTCTGGAGTTTTAGGAGCTATTACAACACTCCCTAGAATGTTTCAAAAAGTTAGCTGGTTAGAGCTTCTTCTAACATTAAGCACTATTTTTATTATTTATGGATTCAAACGCATTACAACAAAAATTCCCAGTTCACTAGTTGCTTTAGTTGGAGTCTCTGGAGTTGCTGTAGCATTTAATTTAAACTATGTTTCTATAGAAGAAATTCCAACAGATTTCCCTATGCCTAATGTGGATATTTTTACATCTTTTGATTTTAATTCTGTTAGTCCATACATTCTTACAGCCCTTACTCTAGCGCTTTTAGGGTCTATCGACTCTCTACTTACAAGTGTTGTAGCAGACAACATGACCAAAACTAAACACAAACCCAATAGAGAATTGATAGGTCAAGGGATTGGTAATAGTATTGCTTCTATTTTTGGAGGAATTCCTGGAGCCGGGGCAACCATCAGAACGGTAGTGAATATTAATGCAGGAGGGAAAACAAAATTATCCGGAATGATTGCTAGTATAATGCTACTTGTAATCCTTTTAGGATTGGGGTCTGTAGCCTCTAAAATACCACAAGCTGTTTTGGCAGGGATTTTAGTTACTGTAGGAATTGGTGTAATTGATTATAAAGGATTAAAAGCCATTTCTTCTTTACCTAAAGATATTAAAATTGGGCCTGTAAAACTTAGTTCAGAGGTATTAATTATGTTTACTGTAATGCTTCTTGCCACATTCTGGGATTTAATCTATGCTGTTGGGATTGGCTTGGTATTTGCCTCTCTAATTTTTATGAAAAAAACAGGTGATTTGACAGCTCAAAAATCAACTGTGACGGCTTTAGATGAAGATTCTTGGGATGATGAAAAAGGCATAACAAAAGAATTAAAAAATACTGTTTTTGTAAAGCACATCAACGGACCATTATTCTTTGGATTTACTAGTGAATTTCAACAATTATCAAAGCAAATTCCGTCCTCTGCCCATACTATAGTTATTCGAATGGACCGAATGCCTTATATGGATCAATCGGGCTTATATGCTTTAGAAGACATGCTCGTTCGCTTGAGAGATTCGGATAAAACAGTACTTTTTGTAGGTCCTCAACAACAACCCAGATTTATGATGGAACGCATTGATATTATTCCCGATCTTATTGGAGATGATAAAATATTTAAAGGTATTGATGCTTGCATACAATGGATTAAAAAGAACAACAAATAGTTTTAGTAAACAATGTATAAATACCTCATTTTTTATCAGAACATTTCCACTGTTCCGAAGTAATGAATTATTTTATTTATTTTTCTTTTCATCAATCTGTTTAATAATTTGAGGAAATATTGTGGGAACAATTTTCTTTACAGGTGTGTATAACACAGAAGTCTCAAATGTTTCTTTTTCTACAAAAACAATTACGCTATTTAACCGAGCAAAAAAGATAAATATTACACTTAAAATTACTACACTTTTTAATAGAGCAAAAACACCTCCTAGTATTTTATTAATCATTCCTAACGCCACAAAATTTGCCATTTTTGTAAAGACCTTCCCTAAAGAAGAAACAGAAATTACAATGACTATAAACGTAACTGCAAATGCAGTTAAAGTAATATAATTCTCACTCCACTCTACATACTCTTTTAAAATATTTGCAGCAAAATAAGAAAAGTAGATGGCTCCATAAATACCTCCAATTAAAGCAATTAAAGAAGCTATTTCCACAAAAAATCCTTTCATAAAACCTCTTACAAAAGCAAAAACTAAAATAACTACTATTACAATATCAAAGATGTTCATAATTCTTATCCTTTTTTTCAAATATAAGTAACTCAATGGTATTCTTTAGCACTTTCTTGTTTGTATCTTTACAATTATGTATGCCTTAGTAGATTGTAATAACTTTTATGCTTCTTGCGAGCGGGTATTTAACCCTAGCTTGCAAAATAAACCTGTTGCTATATTAAGTAATAATGACGGTTGTATAATTGCTAGAAGTGATGAGGTTAAGAAATTAAACCTTCCAATGGGTGCTCCTATTTTTAAATGGAAAAATTTCTGCAAGTATCATCAGATTACTGTTCTATCTTCTAACTATCCACTATATGGGGATATGAGTGCTAGAGTTATGGCAATTCTAGAGCAGTTTACACCTACTGTTGAAGTATACAGTATTGATGAGGCTTTTATAGATCTTACGGGGTTTGATCAGCATGATTTTAATACATACGGGAAGAGTATTCGACAACGAATTATAAAATGGACCGGAATTCCAACATGTGTAGGAATTGCTCCAACCAAAGCACTCTGTAAGGTAGCAAATAAGATTGCAAGAAAATTTCCAAAAGAAACTGGCGGTGTTTACGTAATTGATACAGAAGAGAAGCGATTAAAAGGGCTCAAATGGACTGCTATTAAAAATGTATGGGGAATTGGTCGCCGTCTAGAAAAACGGCTGACGTTAAAGGGATGTAAAACAGCATTTGATTTTACACTATTATCTGATGAATGGGTTCGTCGGAACTTTTCAATTACAGAATGGAGATTAAAAAAAGACTTAGAAGGGATTCCAACAATTGAATTCGAAATAAAAGAAATAAAACGCTCTATTTCAACGACTAGAAGCTTTGAGCAGACCTATTCAGATATTGAAGATATTACTGAAAGAATTTCTACATTTGCTGCATGTTGCTCTGAAAAATTACGCGCACAAAAATCTAGTTGTCATATGATCATTATAATGCTAAGAAGTGATCGTCACAAAAAAAATACTGAACAATATAGCGCATCAAAAACTGTTGTTTTTTCATATCCTACAGATTCTACCCTTAGCATTACAAAAGCTGCAGTAGAAGCTGTAAAAACAATGTTTAAAAAAGGAATTCATTACAAGAAAGCCGGAGTTATTGTTACTGGGCTAGTGCCTACAAACAATCATCAATTAAATTTATTTCTTCATGAAAACCCAAAACACAAACCATTAATGTCTGCTATAGATCATTTAAATAAAAAGTTTAAAACAAACACTATAAAATTAGCAAATCAAGACTTACAACGAACTTGGAAAATGAAACAAGAACACCTTTCTCCAAAGTATACCACAAAAATAAACGATATTATTACCGTAAAATAAATGACAAAATCACTTCAATTCTTCACTCCAAAAACATCAAAGAGTACTGGTGCAATTTTTATTGATATAGGAATTTCAGCTGGTTTCCCTTCACCTGCAGATGATTTTACAGAAACTAGGATTTCTCTAGATGAAGAATTAATTACCAACAAGGAAGCAACATTTTTTGCAAAAGTAAACGGACAATCTATGATTGGGGCTGGTTTAGATGATAAAGATTTATTAGTCATTGACAGAAGTCTTGAGCCTGAAAACAACAGGATCGCTGTTTGTTTTTTAGATGGCGAGTTTACTGTAAAACGTTTAAAAGTGAGTGATGGTCATGTATGGCTTCAACCAGAAAACCCAGAATATCCTAGTATTAAAATTACTGAAGAAAATGATTTTGTAATTTGGGGGATTGTAACCAGTGTTATTAAAAAAGTATAATTTTAAATTATTAGTTCAAATTCCGTTTTTCAATAAAAAACCGCTTGAGTAAAAGGCTGCATTCATTTTCTAAAACTCCACTAACTACTTTTGTTTTAGGATGTAAAATTGTCTGAGAATTAACAAAACCTCTTTGAGGCTCAGAAGCTCCATATACAATCTTACCCAATTGTGCCCAATAGCTTGCACCTGCGCACATTTGGCAGGGTTCTAAGGTTACATAAAGCGTACATTCTTTTAAATATTTTCCACCAAGGAAATCTGCTGCTGCAGTAAACGCTTGCATTTCTGCATGTGCTGTTACATCGTTTAGTGTTTCGGTAAGATTATGTGCCCTCGCAATAATTTTATCATTCATGACAATCACAGCCCCTACAGGAACCTCTTTTTTCATAAAAGCAAGTTCAGCTTCCTGAAGTGCTTTTTTCATAAAATAAGTATCGTCAAAAGGCTGAATCATTTTAAAAAATATTTATTCAATATTACAAATATCTTTTGAGTTGTAAAATTGTATTTTTGTGATATGATCAATGCTTTACTTGACACCATAAAATTTCCATCAGATCTTAGAAAACTAACTAAAGATCAGTTGCCAGAATTGGCAGAGGAATTGCGTGCATTTATCATTGACATTGTAGCTACAAAACAAGGGCATTTGGGAGCTAGTCTAGGAGTAGTTGAGCTTACTATTGCTTTACATTACTTATTTGATACCACAAAAGATGTTTTGGTCTGGGATGTAGGTCACCAAGCGTACGGTCATAAAATTTTAACCGGTAGAAAAGACGTTTTTCATACCAACAGACAATTGGGTGGAATTTCTGGATTCCCAAAAAGAGCTGAAAGTGAATATGATATGTTTGGAGTAGGACACTCTTCTACTTCTATTTCGGCTGCCTTAGGAATGGCTATTGCTTCTTCTTTAAAAGGTGAGACTGAAAAACAACATATCGCAGTCATTGGCGATGCCTCTATTGCTAGTGGTATGGCTTTTGAAGCTCTAAATCATGCTGGGGTTAGTGATGCTAATCTATTAATTATCTTAAATGATAATGCCATTGGTATTGATCCGTCTGTAGGTGCCTTGAAAGAATATTTAACCAAAGTAAAAACAGATCGATCTTTGGCACAGAATAACATTATTAAAGCCTTAAATTTCGATTATTCAGGACCTATTGATGGTCATAATTTTAAAAGTTTATTACGAGAACTCAAGCGACTTAAAAACAAAAAAGGCCCAAAATTTTTACATGTTATTACTACAAAAGGAAAAGGATTAATTCAGGCAGAAAAAGATCAGGTAACTTACCACTCTCCAGGTCAATTTGATGCAAAAACAGGAGAAATCCTCCCGAAAAATAGCGAAGGATTGTCTCCTAAATATCAAGATGTATTTGGAGAAACTATTGTTGAACTGGCCAGAAAAAATAAAAAGATTATTGGAATTACTCCTGCAATGCTTTCAGGAAGTTCACTAAAAATGATGCTCAAAGAATTCCCTGAAAGAACTTTTGACGTTGGTATCGCAGAACAACATGCTGTAACCTTAGCTGCTGGAATGGCCACTCAAGGAATGATTCCTTTTTGTAACATTTATTCTACTTTTATTCAACGAGCCTATGATCAAATCATACACGATGTAGCGCTACAAAACCTACCTGTTGTCTTTTGCATAGATAGGGCTGGATTAGTTGGTGAAGATGGGGCTACTCACCATGGTGTTTTTGATATTGCTTATATGAGAGCTATACCAAATATGATTGTTTTTGCGCCAAGGAATGAAATAGAGTTAAGAAACATACTATATACTGCACAAGAAGGGTTAAAACACCCTATCGCAATTCGATACCCAAGAGGTAGAGGTACTACAATTGATTGGAAAAAACCCTTTGAAATCATTGAGCTAGGAACTGGAGTTTGTTTGCATGAAGGGAAAAATATTGCCATACTCTCGATAGGAGCTATAGGAAATAATGTCACAAAAGCACTAGAAGAATTTTCAAATATTGCTCATTATGATATGCGGTTTGCTAAGCCTTTAGATGAAAAATTACTGCATAATATCTGTACTAATTTTAACCAGATTATTACCCTTGAAGAGGGTGCAGAAAAAGGTGGGTTTGGCTCAGTTATTCTAGAATTTATTGCTAAATATGACTACAAAAATAATGTGAAAGTCTTAGGAATTCAAGATCATTTTGTGGAGCATGGAACAATTGAAGAACTT
>Ga0228632_1000029_pt1 | contig 37494 bp, 53 predicted proteins | sample 40DmetaG_FD_183174 | JGI IMG/M metagenome (GOLD analysis project Ga0228632, IMG submission 183174) | Seawater microbial communities from Monterey Bay, California, United States - 40D | ecosystem: Environmental > Aquatic > Marine > Coastal | place: USA: California | collected 2016-11-04
TAGCCATCGACGACAACGCCACGTCCACGGCTATCACGATTGATGCTAATGAGAACGTGGGCATTGGTACTACGAGTCCTTTTGGCCCTTTAGATGTAAAAGCCGCTACTGACATTCACGTTGGCATTGCTGACAGCGGCAGTGACGCTCTGATATACGCATCTACAGACGCAGGGCAAACCGCTGTTGTGCCTTTAAGTTTTCAAGGCAACTCATTTAAGTTTAATGGCTCTAGCGAGTTTATGCGTATAGACGCCTCAGGAAAAGTGGGCATTGGTACTAGCGATCCTAACCGCACTCTCACGGTGTCTAGTGCATCAGGTGTGCCCGCCGAGCTTATCAGCAGCAGCACTAACTCTCTGTTAGCTTTCTTCGATGCCAACACTGGAGTACGTCCAAGTCTTGGCTCAGATGGTAGTGATTTAGTATTCAACGCCAATGGCGAGCGTATGCGTATCGACTCCTCAGGAAACGTGGGTATTGGTACGGACGCCCCAGCACAGCTTCTCTCTGTGGGTGACAGTGATGTTGTCTCTAATAACTACATAAGAATGAACCAACGGACACCTACAGCAGCGACAACTTACGGCGGGTTAGAGTTTTTCTACGACAACACGGCTGGAATTACAGGCGTCAACGCTGCTATACGTTACGCCTCTGGTGCAGCAAGAAACGATGGAGAGCTGACTTTCTACACAGGGTCTAGCGGTTCGACTTCTGAAGCAATGCGTATCGACGCCTCAGGAAACGTGGGCATTGGATACAGCTCCCCGACCGCGAAGCTTCACGTTTTAGAAGATGGTAGTCCTTGCACTTTACGTGTTCAAGCTCTTGGCGCTAGTAATACAGCAGCTTTAAATCTGCTAGGTAGAGATCCGTCTAACGGGTCGGTAGCTTATTACATCCAAACCGAAACAGACGGGGCGCTATCATTCTCTAAAGACACTACAGAGCGTATGCGTATCGACTCCTCAGGAACCTTGTTTGTTGGTAAGACCAGTCTCAGTTACGGAACCGATGGACTTCATGTCCAACAAAGCGGCGCTATAGGAGGAAGCAGGACAGACGGCCCTCCTGTTGTTTGGAACAGAAATGGCTCCAACGGGGACCTTGTTTTATATAGGCGTAATAATAACACTGTTGGTAGTGTTTACTGCACTACAACCGCAACGACTTACGGCACTTCATCAGACGTTCGCCTTAAAAGAAACATTGTAGACGCGCCTGCTGGCAACATTGACGACATTAAAATCAGGTCTTTTGCGTGGAAGATAGACGGCAGTCAGCAGAAGTACGGCGTGGTTGCACAAGAGCTATTTGAAGTAGCTCCCGAGGCTGTAACCAAAGGTGAAACTGAGGAAGACACATGGGGCGTTGACTACAGCAAGCTAGTCCCAATGATGATTAAAGAAATCCAAGACTTAAAAGCCGAAGTAGCGGCACTCAAAGGAGCATAAAGAATGACAACGATTACATGGACAGTTTCATCCCTAGACTACGAAGTATCCAAAGATGGTCTAGACAACGTAGCTACTGTAGCCCACTGGCGCTGCACAGGTGAAGATGCAGACGGTAACGTAGGTTCAGCTTACGGCACTACGTCTCTTCCAGATCCTTCTGCGGATAACTTCATGCCTTGGGACAAGATTACCGAGGAAACTGTATTAGGTTGGCTGGTAGCTGAGATGGCTACAAACAAGATGGACGACACGCCCTCTGAGCAGGAGTCTGTAGAAGCTTCTGTTCAGGCTCAGATTGCTGAGAAGGCTAACCCTACTCGGGGCACAGGCGCTCCTTGGGCAGTTGCTCCCGAGACTCGTGACTAATGAAAACCTTAGCAGCCCTAGCGCTCGTGTTACTCTGTGGATGCTCAGGCACACTACGAGAGAAATCTACGATCTGTCTGGGGTTCTGTTCGCACACTGAAGTTGAAACTGAGACCCACACAAAGGACATTAAGAAATGAAGGTATTAACTTTCCTATTAGCTTTAGTTGCTTTTACTGCGTCTGCTGCTGAACTTTACTTAGAGGATGGTACGGTAGTTGCTTTGCCTGTAGGCTCCAAGGTGTACGTAGATAACGGGGCTGTATGGTCGTTTACTAGGTTTGATGAAGGCGGCTTTGACATTCGACCTTTGACGCCTCTGATAGAAGTAACAGAAGTTTGTCAAGACTCAGGGTTTACCTTTGGTGGAGACTCTGTTGTTTGCGAGGAAGAAGTAGTTGTAGAAGAAGAAACAGAAGAGTGTGACTCTTTAACCTTTGGCGGCTCTGGTGGTTGTTAGCCGTGGAAGTCAGTGAGTACAGAATAGAGCGTATGGAGAAGGCTTTAGACAAAGTGTGTGAAGCCGTTAGTCAGATTGCTGTAGTTGACGAAAGACTCTTATCGTTACTTAGTAGAATGGAGCGTTTTGAGAAGCGCCTCGACGAGCAAGAAGATAAAGTTATTGAGTTGTCAGAAGATGTCATTCTTAACTCAAAGCTAATAAAGACCAGCGAAAGATTCTTCTGGATAGGTGTCAGTGCTGTGGCATCGTTTGTTGTTTACATGGTGCGCTAATGTTGGAACTATTGATTGGCCCAGTTACTTCATTGCTTGATAAGTTCATCCCAGACTCAGATGAAAGGAATAGGCTTGCCCATGAAATATCTACAATGGCTGAAAGACACGCTCAAGAGTTGGCTAAAGCCCAAATTGCAGTTAACAAAGAAGAAGCTAAAAGTACTTCTCTCTTTGTGTCTGGCTGGCGTCCAGCGGTTGGGTGGGTGTGTGTTAGCGGAATGGCATTTAATTTTATCTGCGTCCCTCTTGGGAATTTTACCCTTACTCTATCTGGTGTGGATGTTTTTTTGCCGTCCTTGGATTTGAGTCAGATGATGCCAGTGCTTATGGGTATGTTGGGCTTAGGGGCCATGCGCTCTTTTGAGAAAGCCAAAGGCTGTGCGAGGAATAAATAATGGCGTGGGCAGATAACAAAAACTTTATGCTGCGTCAAGAAGCGGCAGGCAAAGCGACACCTTCTCAGAAAACATGGCTGGCTAAATGGAGAGCTGCGGGTTCTCCAAAAACACAGGCGGGAATGTCAGCGCCTACTCCTGCGCCTTCTGTGTCAAGCCCTAGTAGTATGTTTGGTAATCTTTTAGGAACGGTAAATCAAGTAAGAACGCCTACGCCTGCTCCTGCTCCCGTGTTTACACCCGCGCCTGCTCCCGTGTTTACACCCGCGCCCGCACCTGTGTTTACACCCGCGCCCGCACCTGTCATTAGACCTGTTCCTAACTCCGCTACGCTTTCAGCCTCTCCAATTTCTAGTGCCTCTGCTAACGAAGTTGTAAACCCGCCAGAGCTTGACGATTACCTTAAAAATTCTGGTACAGATTATGGCGACTGGCTTAGGTCTATTTTTGATACGTATGTTGACGAATATTATGGAGGCCCAGAGTTTGACGTAGGCGACAGAAACCAGACGCCTGATGAAGTAGCAGAAATGAAAGCTCTGCTTGATCGCCTTAACGCAGGAGAAAGTGTAGACTTAACGGAAATTGCAGAAGACTATCCTGAGTTTTATTCGTACATTCAGACTCAATATGATTTGGAAGGTCTTGATGAAGACATACTAGGGGATACAACAGATGATGACACCGTAACAGCAGGCCCTCGGCGTGATCAAATAACTAGTCTTTTAGGTAGTGTTATAGATAGCATTCCTGAAGAAGAAATTATAGACGATTCAGTTGAAGAAATTCCAATGCCTGTAGTAGAGCAGCCTTATTCTTTTATAGATGAGGCAGGCGACTTTATAGAAGAAAACGTAAACGATGCTTGGGATTGGGTTGTTAGTAAGGTTGAAGGCGGTATAGACGCGATTAAAGACATGACGCCTCAAGACTGGGGCGACGCTGTAAGAACAATCTTAGAGGCTGGAGGGATAAACTTACCCAGTGGTGATGTACAAAGCATTCTCAACGGCGGCTACGGTGTTATGTGGCCCAGTGCAGGCGGCAGCGTTGGAAGCCCTAGTGGTATCTTTGGCACTGGTGGCGCAATATTTATTCCCGGTCTTCCCGGTGGCTTTAATCCCGGATCAGTAACGATTGGAACAATACAAGACATATTAGATTCTGAGAGTATTGGCGACTGGGCTACAGGAGTTAAAGACACGGTTTGGCAGCAAGTTGTAAACGCTGCTACAGATCCAATAGGCGTGTTAAGTACACTTTACGAAAACGGATCTTTGCCCGGAGGACTCGCTGGTATCGTGACTGCTGGTGTATGGGGTCAAGAAATTGTTGATTGGGCTTCAGGTCTTCTTGAAAGCGAAGAAGAGGCAACGCCTCCAATAACTAGCGTAGAAGAAGAGCCAGAGAAAGAAGTTCCTAAAACTAATTTAGTTGGTGAGTCTGAAGACTTTGGTACACAGCAAGTAGAAGACACCAAAGAAACTGTAGATGAAACTGTAGATGAAACTGTAGAAGAAGTTGCCGAAGATCCCCGAACAAATCAAGTTATTGATGTTTTTGAGAGTATGTTTAACTCGGTCAATAATGGGGAAAATGTTACTCCCGATCCAGTTGTTGCGGATGATGCCCTTACGTTTGGCGGCGGCAGTCAGGTATTTGAGCAACAAGATCCAGCAGAAAGCGACAGGGTAAATCAAGTTATTGATGTTTTTGGGGGGATGTTTAACTCGGTCAATAATGGAACAGATGTTGTTGAAGATGATCCTTTTAGTAATGTAGTTGTTGAAGATTACGACGACGATGATTTTACGTTTGGCGGGGTGCCTACCGGGCCTACTGTTGTTGATGATGTTGTTGAAGATGAACCCTTTACTAATGTAGTCGTTGAAGATGACAATGACGATCTCCTTACTTTTGGTGGGGTTCCTACCGAGCCTACTGTTGTTGAAGATCCCTTAACATCAGACCCACCGTACACAATAACAGAAGATCCAGATAAAGAAGAAGAAATAGAAGATGCCTTTACGGTTACTCCTCCAGTTTCGTCAGGCTCATCAGCTAGTTCAGCAAGAAGGCAAGGCATGTTTGATCCTGTTCAGTATGGAATAACATATCAATCCCCTACAGTACAAGCTTTAATACAATCACCACAGACAGACTACATGAGTGAACTAAACAAGATTATTAACAAGGGTATGTTAGTATGACATATTTAGAATTGGTAAACAACGTCCTGAGAAGGATACGAGAAGAGGAAGTTACTAGCGTAAACTCTACTACCTATAGCAAGATGATAGGTGACTTTGTTAATGACGCTAAGAAACTTGTAGAGACTTCTTGGGACTGGTCGGCCTTACGTACCACACTAACCATTACAACTTCAGCAGACATATTTAACTATGTGCTTACAGGCAGTCAGAACCGTGTTAAAGCATTGGATGTCATTAACGATACTTCTAACTTTTTTATGGAGTACCGTACTTCTAAATGGTTTGACAATCAGTACCTCAATCAAACTCCCGCGAGTGGATCGCCACAGTTCTACACGTACAATGGTGTTGACTCCCAAGGTGATTCACAAATAGACATATACCCAAAGCCTGACGGTGTTTACACTCTCAGGTTTAACTGTGTGTTACGCAATGAAGACTTAGCTGCTGACACAGATGATTTGTTAATACCTGCAATGCCTGTCATACATTTAGCAGTAGCTCTAGCAGCGCGTGAGAGAGGCGAGACAGGCGGTACATCAACACCTGAGTACTTTGCTATGGCTGATGCGTATCTGTCTGACGCTATCGCTCTGGACGCACAGAAGCACCCTTACGAAACTGATTGGTATTCATAATAGGAGCTAGTGTATGGCCCAGCCACTACAAAGTATTAATCTAGTTGCTCCTGCGTTTAAGGGTATCAACACTGAGGATTCTCCTCTAGCGCAAGACCCGTCGTTTGCAGACGTTGCAGATAACGCTGTCATTGACAAGCGCGGTCGAATTGCTGCGCGTGAAGGTTTGGACACACTAACAACAAACAAAACGGCGCTCGGTACAGACTACATACATTCTATACATGAGTTTTTTGATGACTCTGGTAACGAAAAAGTATTTAGTTTTGGAAACGATAAGATACTTTCTGGCACAGCCACGCTGGTAGACGAAACTCCGGGAGGCTATACCGTTGCAGAGAATGACTGGCGTTCTGTTAACTTTAACAACGCAGCGTACTTTTTCCAGAGAGGACAAGAGCCGCTTATCTACACACACGCTGGTGGTGTCCAGACTTTTGCTGCTTACACAGGCAGTGCAACGCCTACATATCTTTGGTGCAACGAAGCATTAGCAGCTTACGGCAGGCTTTGGATAACTGACAGCAATATAGACTCACAGGTTATATATTGGTCTGACTTGCTTATTGGTACAGACTTTGCTGGTGGCTCGTCTGGATCTATAGATATTTCTAAGGCTTGGCCTGATGGTTCAGACAGAATTATAGGCGTAACTGCTCACAACAATCTTTTAATTATTTTTGGTAGACACAGCATTGTTGTATATCAAGGCGCTGACTCGCCAGCTACTATGTCAATTGTGGATACAGTTCCGGGTGTTGGTTGTGTATGTCGCAACTCTATTCAGCACATCGGCACTGACGTTCTATTCCTAGACGACACAGGGCTTAGAAGCTTTGGCAGAACCATACAAGAAAAGTCAATGCCCATTAGCGACCTTAGCGGCAACATAAAGACAGAGTTTATTGAGACTATTGCTAATCGACAGGGGCATGTCTCGACTATCTACTCACCAGACAATACGTTTTACCTTGTGTCGTTCCCCTCTAATAACCTTACGTACTGTTTTGATCTTAAGGGCACTACAGAAAACGGATCGTATAGAGTCACACGCTGGCCCAGTTCAGCTTTCTTTTCTTTTGAGGTATTAAGAAGCGGTCAGTTTTTGGTAGGGAACACTTACGGCTTGAGCGAATATACAGGCTACTCAGACAATGGAGCTTCTTATCGTTTTAGATACTACAGCCCCGGCTTAACCTTTGGTGATCCTTCTAAGCTTAAGATTCTAAAGAAGCTAAGACCAACTATTGTAGGCGCTAACTCAGCTACAGTTTTTGTTAACTGGGCTTACGACTTTGATACTTCGTACAGAACTCAAGAGTATACAGTAGGCAACCAGACTCCAGCGTTCTACGGAGTTAGCGAGTTTACAGTTGGTGAGTTCACTGGCGGAACCTTAGTGTCACGCCGCGCTATCAACACGACAGGTGACGGCAGTGTAGTCACTATTGGTCTTGAGTCAGACATCAACGGTTTTGCATTATCACTACAAGAAATCAACGTACTAGCATTAATAGGTAAAACACTATGAGCAACTATACCCCGACGACAGACTTTGCCGCTAAGGACTCATTGCCTTCTGGAGACAGTGGCAAGATTATTCGCGGTACAGAGTTCAGTACAGAGTTTACTAACATAGCAACCGCAGTAGCGTCTAAGGCTAACACAGACAGCCCTACGTTTACTGGGACTGTAACGATACCTGCCCTTACGTTTACGGGTACGTTATCGACAGGAACGATTGACGGAGGTAATTACTAATGTCTGCATTTACAGATTTTTTAAGTGGTCTTGGGCCTGCTCTGGGTCTTCTAGGCGGCGGTGCTGCTGCTAAGGGAGCATACGATAGGCTTGGAGATATTGGAGATGTAGCGCAGCAGGGCGCAATGCAGATAGCGCAGCAGGGGCTTGATCAGTCTAAGTTCCAGCCTTTCAGCGTAACGTCTTCAACAGGCGGTCAGTTTGGTTACGACCCTACAACTGGCGCTGCAACAATGGCAGGTTCTCCACAAGAGCAAGCCATACAGAGCATGTTGATGGGACAAGCGCAGTCAACTTTAGGCGCAACACCATATGGTCAGGCTGGAGGCAGAGCAGCAGCACAGCAAGCTTACGGTCTTGGCAATCAGTTTATGCAGTCTTCTCAGACACAGCCAGCAGACATCAATCAACTTAGAGGCCAGTTTGCAAACCAAGTTAGTGGACAACTCGGACAGCAACCCAGTGCTGCTATAGGACAACTTGGGCAGCAAGCGTTAGGATTAGGTCAGCAAGGTTTGGTTACACAGGCTCCGTCAGACGTAGAGGCGCTTAGGCAGCAGTATGGACAGTTGGCAGGACAAGCGGCGGGTGACGTTCTAGGTTCTACGACAGGCCGCGAAGCTGATGTATACGAGCGCATCCGGGCTACGCAGCGTCCAGAAGAGCAGCGTCAACGTTTGCAGCTAGAAGAGCGCCTTGCAAATCAAGGGCGTTTAGGTGTACGTACCAACATGTTTGGCGGTACTCCTGAGCAAGCAGCGTTGTCTCAGGCGCAGGAAGAAGCACAAAACAGGGCGTCTCTGGCAGCTATACAGCAGGCGCAATCAGAGCAGCAGCAAGCGTTAGGAACTGCTCAAGCACTCGGCGGTATGTTTGGTCAACAAGCAGGATTGTCTAGCAATCTTCAAGGTCAGGCGCAGTCTAGGGCAGCGCAGTTGTCACAGCTAGGCTTGAGTGCAAATCAGATACAGTCTCAGTTGCAGTCTGAAGGTCTTGGTCGGGCAGCTACGTCTGCTTCTCAGGCGGGACAGTTAGCACAGCTTGCAGGTGGCTTACAGGCGCAACAGGCTGGCCTTGGTGCTCAAATGGCTGGGCTAGGTTCTCAGTTGTCTGCACAAGACTTAGCAATGTTAAGTGGACAGCAGCAGCTAGGGCTAGGAGCCTTGGGTGGCTCTTACATACCACAATCACAACTACTAGCAGCTATGCAGGGCAGTGAGCTTTACCCACAGCTACAGCAGCGCGGTCAGCTTTACGGCGCAGGTCTGTTTGGCGAAGGCGCTATGGGCGGTCTTGAGGCGCTGTTGGGTGCTGGTCTGGGACAAGCTAACCTGATGGGTCAGTTAGGTACTGGACTGATTGGTGGCTTGGCTACTCCAACAGACAGCTTTGGTGGTTTGTCTGATGTGTTTGGCGGTGCGTTTGAAGGCTTGGGTGGGTTGTTTGGAAGCTTGTTAGGAAGCGGCGACGGTGACATGGGTGGCGGTACTAACGTAAACAACAACCCGTACTACACAGGGGATTTTTAAAATGGCTAAATTCGGACAAGGTTTTATACAGTCGCTGACACAGCCGGGGTACAGTCAAGGTTTGTTTAATCTTGGCACTGCGCTTGGTCAGGCTCCTGCTATGGCTGCTGAGAAACGTGAGCGTGAAAGCATGTTGGCGCAGATCAAAGACATGACGCCGCTAGAGACTGCTGACTTCATGGTGGATAAGGCAAAAACGCCAGCACAAATGATGGCGGCTAAGACAGCCAGACAAGGCGCTCTTATACAATCAGGTAAGGAGTCTTTGGATGTAATGCAGTCAGAGTTTTTACGAGAAACAAATCCTAAGCGTTTGCAAGAGTTAGAAAACGCAATGATTGCAACGGCACAGCAAACTGGTAACGCATCTAGCCAGTTCGCGGGGGCGGCTAAAAAGAAGACTGACGGTATTAACAAGCAAGAAGCTGTCAAAGGCATCGATGTTTTAATTGGTCAAATAAGTAATCCTGAATCGTCTGACACGTTAGTACAGGCGTCAAAAGAAACAGCTTTGCAAGTTGCTCGTGATAACAACGTTCCAGTAGAACAAGTTAGGCAGGCTGTAGAAGCGGCAGACAAGAAAAGAGTAACTTCTGTTTACGAGTCTGAGACTTTAAAGATAAACATGGCGACAAGAGCAGCAGAGCAGATACTGGCTAAAGGCGAAACTAAACAAAACTTTACAGATACTTATGGCGAAGAGTATGGATATGTCTTTGACGATGTTAAAAACAAAAGAGAGATAGAAGATAGCCGTCTAAAAGTTGCTAGAGATAATCTCAGGGCAACAGAGTATAAGTACACTGATAAAGAATTAAAAGATTTTGGGTTGGACGACAACACAATAGATGTTATTAACGCTATGGAGTCAGGTGCTAAGAAAAATGCCGCTGTTTTTAAAGCTGTTCTTGCATTAAACGAAGCTGCTGCGGGTAAGCCACCTAATGCTTCTTTGATTGGCGTTTACGCTAAAGGCGCAGTAAACAGATTTATGGAGCAGATTAAAGGCTCTTACGATGACGAAGATGAAGTAAAACAGGCAGAGGCTATGGCGTATGAGTGGGCTGTCAACACCTATGGAACTGCTGGTAAGTCACCAGAAGAGATGGCAGCAGCTACGGTTAACATACCAACTGGTAACGACGCTCAAGCAGGCGCGCCCGGAAACATAGCTGCAAGTATAGAAGAGCTTTCTAGAAGATTAGCGGAAGAGGAATCTGTTGATGAGTCTTAGTTTTTCAGAAACTTCTGAGCTATACAAACTTAAGGCACTTGCTGAAGAGAAAGGCAGGGACGATCTTATACCTGAGATAGACGCACTGCTTGCAAGCGACGACAATCAAGTTGATCTGATGTCAAGAGAAGGTCGCGTATATGAAAAAGAGTTTAAGGCAGAGCAGCTAGAGTATAGAGAAAACAAAGACGCATCCGTGCAGTTGTCAGAGTTGTTAAGGCAAGCTGAAGAGAAAGGCAGGGACGATCTTATACCTGAGATACAATCACTTAAAAGCGTTGTCGATAAAACAGTTTATGATTACGAAGACATAACAGAAGAAATACGTGGTGCTGGCTCTGCTGCGTTAGAGGCTGTATCTGTTGGGGCGCTAGGCGATGAGGCGCAATCTTGGGCGCTTGCTGGGTTGACAGGTCAAGACTATGACACTGTTCTTGAGGACACAAGGCGCATACAAGAAGAGTTCGCTGAAGACCTTCCTGTTTTAGATTTAGGTATCAGGATAGCTGCTGGATTTATACCGTCCGTTCGCCTAGCCAAAGCTTTAGGTGTAGGTAAAACGTTTGCTGGTGGTGCGGCTCGTCAGGGTGGTTTAACTGCTGGTGAAATAGGTGCGTATTCTTTCTTTGAAGGCGAAGGAGATGCGGGAAGTCGTCTTGAAAACGTAGCCAGAACTTTTCAAGACCCTCTAGCAATAGGCGCTGTTGGTCTTGGCGGTGGCTTAGGAGGCATTGCAGGACGCTCAGTAGGTAAAGCAAAGCAGCTAGAAGAAGCTGTTGAAAAAGCTATCAAAGGCGAAGAAAAGAAACTGGAAAGGCTTCGCACAGGTAAGGACAGGACGGTAGGTACTGATGTTGTTGACGCTTCGCAGCAATCTGCTGATCAGGCTGTTATACGTTTTTACAATCAAAACGGAAGGATGCCTGAAGGAACTGAGATAACTCAGATATACCGGGAGATGTCTGAAGAGATTGGCGTACCTATAAATAGAATCATGCAGTCTGAAATGAAAGCAGGACAGCGGCGTTTAGACCTTGACTATAGAACCAAATCAATAGAAGACATACGTAAGCGCGCTAAAGTAAGCGGAGACTTTGTTACTGAAACACAAGCAAGAACAAGTCGAGGCATATTAAAAGATTTTTATGAAGACAAGTTAGAGCCTATAGTTGAAGTTGCTAAAAGAAGAATAGGTGAAAAAGCTGCTGGGAATTTTCAGCGCATGGCTACTAACATGGCTAGACAGCAGCAAGATTTTGATACAATGTTTAATACAGATCAAGTACAGGCTTTTGCTAGAGCGTTAGAAGCAGACTCAGGAGTTATAAAGCAGCGTATACTTAACTTTTCTAACTCAAACTTAGATAACGTTGTAAGACGCAAGGAGTTTTCAGAACTCAAAAAGCTTTTAACTAAAGAGCAGATGGATGGTCTTAGGGCTATGCTTCGTATACGCGCTGATCAAGCAGGCCAGTACAGAAAGTTTGTATTCAAGGGCGTACCAATAGATCCGTTGTACGTACCGTCAAGGACTCTGGCTCAAAGCAATAAAGCTGCTTTGTTTAACAGAAGAAACATGCCGAGAAACGCCGTTGATGAAAATATGATGGAAAGAAAGCGTGGCTATCTGACAGAAGGTCAGGCTGCTGACTATGAGAATCCTATAATAGTTATGCGCGATAAGATTGCTCACGACGAAGCTGTTATTCAGCTGCATAAAAACTTCAAACTTAACAACAACACAAATAAGATTACGCAGGCTACAGAAGAGACAAAGGATCAAGTCACTAAGCAGGTTAGGCGTGAAGTCGAAGAAGGCAGCGCGTCTTTTGTGCAGCTTCGTGAAGCTCTTAAAGAAGAGGGAGCTAACTCAGGTGTAATACAAACTGCTGAAGAGTTAATGCGTTCTTTAATTGTACGGGGAACAACAGGCCCGTCAGGGGCATTAGCTAACATACGAAAAGCAGCGTACATGGGAACTATTGGAAACCCTTACAGTGCTTTGTTAAACTTTGGAGATGTTGGAAACACTGTTGTTAACTTTGGCGCTGACAACACAGGCGCTGCGCTGGTTAACATGCTTAAGCGTGACGGTATACGTGTAGGCGTACAAGACGTTGGCTTAGTTAATCAGGCTTCTGGTGAGTTCTTAAGGGAAGGATCTACTAAGTGGAACAGACGTTTTAATTTAATGTCTGATCTCACTTTTAAAGGGTCTGGATTTAGAGCGGCTGACGTTGCAGGAAAGACAGTAACTTTAAACGCAGCAGTACAGCGTGGCAGAATGATGGCGGCTGACGGATCTCTTCTTAGTGAATACAATTGGTTGTTTGGAAGACAAGAGCTTTTGAATTTACGTAAAGACTTACTGGCTAACAAGAAGACAGACAGGGTTCGTGAGTTTGCTGCGGCAGAACTTGCAAAGCTACAACCTTCTGATCTAGCGCAGATGCCTAAGTGGTACTTAGACCACCCTAACGGAAGACTTCTGTACATGTTAAGAACGTTTGGTTTAAAGCAACTACAACAAGTAAAGCGTCTTGTGTTTGAAACTTGGAAGGAAGGCGTCAAGCGTAACGATAACAACCTAAAGAAAGAAGCAATCAAGAACGCTGCTGCTTACGTTGTTGTTGTGGGTGGAGGCAATACACTGCTTAATGAACTGCGTCAGCCCGTCAAAGGAAAGCGAGATGCTTTTGAGATGGACGAAATGGAAGACTACTTTATTGACTTTATGTTAGGGGTCGCTACAGTTAACACCCAAAGTAAGTATACTTTAGAGAAACTTGCGAAGGGAGATGCTAGAGCAGCTATAAAAGCTTTCTTTCCTGCTCCATTAAACATGTCTGAAGACGTTGTTGGGGATATTGCTGCTGGGTTGTTTGACGAAAAAGATATAGATGAACTTTTCTTTGAAGGAAAAGGGGTAAGGTGGCTACCCTTTATGAGAGTAGCGCAGCCTTACCTTGAGGAAGAGTTCGACTAGAGTTCGCAGTTGTTACCAGTACAAGCCAGTTGCTGTGATCCTTCGGTCATGTCGCTGGCTTCTTCTATGTCCCAACTAAAGTCTTTCGGAAAGTCTTTGCATAACTTGTTATACGTTGACTTGTCGATAGCTTCATAGGGTGCTTGCTGGTACGTGTGGTCACTGTACGGTAAGAAACTGATACCACTGATCTTATCGAACTTATTGTATAACCATTGTCCTACCTCTAAGAACTCATCGTCGCGGTAGTAACACGTCATTGACGGCTTGTGTTCACACCAGTAGTCCTGATAGATTTCCCACAACTCTAGCTGTTCCATGGCGCCCATGTCTGACGCCAACACAGCGCAGTCAGGAGCCTCCATAGGAAAGCTGAACACCTTAGTGTTGGGTGACATAACATCATTCTCTACAGGTACACCAGCAGCCTCTAGCACAGCACACAACGGATCGTCTGAGGAACCTCGAACGCGCCTTATGTAGTGTCGTGAGAATCGCGGGTGAATGCCTGAAGCAGAGTCCACAAGCTGACTAACAGTACCACTGGGCTTAACAGCAGTAATAGCAGTAGAAGCATTAATCCCAAGTCTGTCAGCATGAGCTTTGTTCGTAGCCACAGCTTCTTCGCGTAACGCCTTAAGCCACTTCTTAAGTTTGTCACTGTCTTCCCTCCCGGATAGTACAGGATGATCCATGATGCCTGTTAAGGATACACCCAGTAGCGCCTCCTCTTTTGTGTTAGTCTCCCATATCTTACGTAGATACCTGAAGTTCGTTAGCGTAGCCTGAAGAGTTCCAAGGACAGTAGCGACACGTACTTTTCGCTTGAGGTCTGACAACGTATCGGCTGGCCTGACAACAACTTCTGATAGGTTACAGAATTGATAGGGTCTGAGGATGATTTCACTGCATGGATTAGTTCCAAAATCATAGGTAGCATCTCGTCGCTCGTTCTTTGCAGCTTGCTTTTGACTTGCGACTCTAGAGAACATACCTCGTTCACCTGACCTTGACTCATATAAACTTGTCCACTCGTTTAGGAACGCCTCAAAGTCGGGCTTCTCTGTATAACACGCTGAGTTGTTTGCTAGTCCACGTTGGGGATTATCTATCCACCACTGTCCTGACTTGGCTCGTCTGATCCTGTCGTCTGTAAGGTTACTGAGACCGATAAGGGCACTTCGTCTGACCCCGCCCACGACAACGATCTGTGCAATCTTACAGCATACATCGTGGCATTCGACACTACTGAGCTTGCGTCCAGCAGCGGCCCTAAAGATGTCAACGGTGAACCGGAACAAATCTTCAAGAGGCTCTGGCCCAGAAGCTCTACCTCCGAATGTCTTGAGGGGTGCACCCGAAGGCCGTACTCCAGAAACGTCCCACTTTGGAACTTGACCACTATAGAGCATAGCGATGAGTTCTCGGTACGCTTTGGCCCATCCAATTTTTGAATCTGATACGTGTATGATACTGTCGGTTTCATGGAAGTCCTCTGCTACCTCTGGTAACTTCTGTATGTACTGACGTTCTACTGAGAATCCTGCTCCGGTGCCACACATGAGAACATACATCATCTCATCAAATGCTTTGGGGTGATCGATAGGCATGTAGCTACAGTTGAACCCTGCAACGTTGTCACGATCAAGCGCGTCACCAGCAGTCATCAGCGCCCTCATCGAAGGCATCACCTCCAGATTCTCAATAGCTTTACGCGCCTCCTTAGCGTCAGCCTCTGGTAGCTTGTCACCCCAGTAGTCTACGTAACGTCCCACTGTTTCTTCCCAAGTCTCACGGCGTTGCTTCTCTGGTATGTAACGTGCGTACCGTGACTTGTGTATGTACTGTTGATATGCGTCCATCTATTCTTCTCCTCCGTACCCTAAAGTCTCTAACATAATTGAGTGTGCTCCCATCGTTAACAGCATGTGTGCTGAATCTGGATAGCCGTCGTTACTGATAACCTGCATCACCTTGTCGTCACTGAATACAACGATAGCTGTCTTAACATCTATGCCTCCCTCTTCCATCTCGTCTGTTGCGTCAGCTAACGACTGAAACAAATCAGACGCCTTGATAGCCTCTTTGGTTTTACCGAACTCACCTTGCACTACCTTCATAAGAACTCCGACATTAGCCACGTTACGTTAAACACCAGCAGCACGATGAGTACTGTGTAGTATATTGCTTGTTCCTTCTCATATCTGTTCATATTCTTTCCTCAGTTTCATCATACAATGTGCTTGATAATAAGAAACTTCAGCAATCCTTTCTTCTTTTGTGAACCTGTCTGGCTCAGACATAAGAACCTGCATAGCTGCCAAAGCAAACTGATCCATAATACTCATAGGCTCAGTCGATTTAACTTTTGTTTTGTTCATTAGTTTATTCTCCTTCCTACTCGCTCTTCGTAACTCATCCACCCCTCATCGGGATCGTTAATCATACACATGTATCCTGAGATAATCTCTACCTCGTAGCCTGTCAGCTCACCATAAGCCGCGCACTTATACTTAGACGCCGAGACAGCAAGTGAAGCAGCAAGCCAAGCTACGCCGAACACAAAGCCGAACGAGGTTATGAATATCTTAGTAAATGCCCAAGCATCTTTACTCATTGGTTATCCTCTATCAATGCGTCAATCAATCTATTTAAGTACCAGTCTGCCTTACGTAGATCCTCAATGGGTTTCTCTTTGTAGTCGTATCGCCAGAGGTACTTCATCACGTTACCCTTGAGGTATCCAAAGAACTGCTCAGAAGGCATGGATGCCCTGATAGCTTCAATGGCCTCAATGGCTCCTGTGTTGTAGTGATCTGGATGCGCTACAGGACAGGACTCCTTGGGTGCATCTGATGGGTGGTACAACTTAGCTGCTACTGTGTCCCACTCTTTAGGTGACGCTGAATCAATTGACTTGCCGAAGGTATACTCAGGCTCATCGCTGAATGATAAGTTACGTTTACTCTTAGTTGTCATCTACTTCGTCCTCCAATCCGTTGAACTTATCTATGTTAGTCTGTATCTTATCCTGAAACTTATCGACAAGATCGTAAGAGTTTATCTCTAGAACTTCAAGCAGTGTTATCTCATCGATGTGGTCTGCTATGAGTTCAAGCATCTCATCAAACGTCCGTGCCATACCGCCTCCGTAGGTACGTCATGCTGATAGGCATCTCGTCAAACGCACCGTTGTCTACTTCGTTGAACATCCACAGTCCAGCCCAGCTACCGTTAGTTTGTGGGTTAAGGTACTCTTCATCGTGTTGGTAAAAGATACCGCCGAACAGGGCAGTCATACGTTTACCCGATGCGTCGCGATCAAAAGCGATGTCCCTGTCTTGAACGTGTCCCATCACACAACTCATGTGCTTCTTCTGTAGCAGTAGCTTCGCTGACGAAACTGGTCTGCCCATCACACCACTGGTGAAGTAGTGACAGTATGCTACACCGTCAATGACAACGGGCTTGAGGTATGGATGTACTTCCCAGCCCTTCAGCGACAAGTCATCGTAGCTCATCAGCCCTTCAAGCTTGGCATCGTTCTCTACTGCACGTTCGATACGCTGCTCGTGGTTGCCCATCGTAAAGACTAGGCGTGGCTTCCATACTGTCTTCTTGTTACTGCGCAATCGTTTTTGCTCTGCCTTGATAATGTCCATGAACGCAGCCATAGCTGTGTTACCTGCCTGTACATCCTCAGAGTAGCGCCGTCCTTCAAAGGACTTCTTACCTACGTCGTAACTGGAAAGGCTTGGCATATCCCAATGATCACCAAGGTGGATAATAACATCAGGCTTAGTAGCAACAGCGTACCTAGCGGCCCATCGAAGATGTTCATAGTTCTCTCCCGGCTTTACTTGTGTGTCAGGTATGATCAAGTGTCTAGTCATTGCGTCCACTCCTTTGGTAAAGTCTTTGGAGTGTACCAATCAAATCCGTTACGCTCTGCCCAGTCTGACATGCAGTAGTAGCTTCCGTCCTTGCGCTTGGTTGCTGCTGGCATTCTGTTGTTGGGGTTTTGGAACACGAATACCAACTCCTCCTCTGGCTTGAGAGCCTTCTTGACATCGACATATTTACGAGCCTCTGGTTTCTCACGGAATCTCCCCTTAGCTTCGATATAATATGTTATACCGTTAGCCTTGTAAGTAAAGTCAGGATGGTAATGTTTGTGTTGTACGTATGCAACGGCACAAGGGTGGTACTCACATCCCTTAAGCTGCTGCGCTAAGTCCCATTCAAGCCACGAGTCGTAGCCTTTCGGAACGTTATCCCTCGTTCGGCGCATTCCAGATTTCTCCTTCTTGACGGCGTAGGTATAGTAACCTTGCGTTCTCAATGACACGCGCTTCGTCGTCATACATTTTGACACACACATCATACATCTCACGTTCAGTTGTGCAGTCAGCCAGTGCTTTCTTAGCCTTGACTGGGCCTACACCCTTGATACCGATGATGTTATCTGCGCGGTCACCCGTTAGTATTTGTTCATACAAGAAACGACTAGCATCTTCAACGCTAACGTCATAGAAACTCTGCTTGTTAGGATTGAAGTGCTTGCCCGGAACCTGATCGAAGTCCTTATCGATACTGACAATCAGTGAGTCGTCGTCGGCGGTAGCAGCAATGGCGATCAAGTCGTCTGCCTCTTCCTCTACGCTAACAACAGCGGCCCACTCGTCTATCAGGTACTGCCTAATAGCAGCAAGGTGCTCAGGCTTTTGCTTGTCTTTCCTGTTTGCTTTGTAGCCAGCAGTGACTGCGTACTCGTTGCGGAAGTTGCCCTTTCCCGTGAGGTATACACGGTACTCAGGCTCGTCCTCGATGAGGATGTACAAGTCGCTGATCAAGTCAGACAGATAAGCACCAGCACTATACGCCGCGTACTCCTCTCTGTCCTCCTGTGACTTGTACGCGCAGCGGTAGGCTACGATGTCCCCATCAATGTGAATCACAGCGCGTCAGCCTCGTCGATGGTGTCGTCAACGTACTCAATCATCTTCGTGACCTTGCACTTGATCATGCTTGGGCTGCGGCCTGTGCCTACTGACCAGTCGTAGTAGCCTACAACACAGACTGCTTCGCTACCGTTAGCAATCATAACATCAGCGTCGTACTCGACACCCTGCTCATCTGTAACGCGCATAGGATTCTTACTCTTCATCGTAATGAAGTAATCCTTTTCGTCACCCTTGTTAGCAGCAGCGATACCCATGTCGTCGAGCGCATTTACAGCCTTCTCGCTCAGGTTACCAAGAACTATCTGGTACTTGTCACTGAACTTATTAAGCTTGTTACGCTCAACCCAGTAGAGTGTACCTTTGATTGTAAGTGGTTGTGGCTTATCCATAATGCTTTCCTTTTTAGTTAACTACCGTAATATTATACCATGTATTTTAATAGGTGTCAATGAGTTTCTGCCCATGTCTTACCTATTTTGTATTCACCGTCCATTGGACAGCGTAGTTCTAGTACCTCTCCTGCTTTTATGATTGATTCAACCAGTATCCTCCCTACTTCTTCAGCGTGTTCTGGCTTAGTCTCTACCTGAAACTCGTCGTGTACGTTCGCAACAAATCTGTGCGGCACGTTACAGAGCTTGTCTCCTGCAATGACTAACGCCTGTTTCATGATGACTGCGCCACACGATTGTAGCAGTGTGTTCAGTGCAGCATGTTGGTGTCGTATCCATACTCTTCGTCCATCAATTCCGGGTAGGCTTCCTTCTGAAGCAAGTGACTCAACCTTTCTGACCAGCCTCCCAAAAGCTGGCATGTTTCGTAGGTAAGAATCTCTAGCTCGCTTGCCAACCTTAGCATTTCCTCCGAGGATAGATCCAAGCTTTGAGTCTCCTGCTCCATACAAGAGAGCATAGGTAAAACGCTTTGCATCAGCTCTTGTTGCAAGTCCCGCAGCCTGTTGAGTTGCTGAGTGTACATCTCCGTCAAGTAATTCTCTGATGTATTCTTCATCTTTCATGTAGTGTGCTAGGCAGCGCAGCTCCAGACTAGAAGCGTCAGCACCTACCAACACGTTACCCTCCTCAACTGTGAAGCATTCCCTGTACGTAGACTCAGACGGTATCTGTGCCATGTTGGGTTTGCTGTGTGTCATGCGCCCAGTAACAGCGCCGCATGTGTTAACGTACCCGTGTATGCGCGATCCAGAAACTGAGTCGAGCCACGACTTGACCATTGCAATCCTCTTGGAGAGTGTCAGATACTCAAGGACAAGATTGGCCTCTGGTATGTGGCTGAGTTCCTTAAGGGTTGTCTCATCCACCTTCGGCTTACCTGTCTCAGTGAAGACCTTCCATACTGCACCCTTGCTTTCAAGGCGCTCTGCAACTTGTTGTCTACTGCCGGGGTTGAATACCGTAACCTTATCCTTAAGACGCTTGCCAGTCTTCTCACTCCACCGCAGCTCCACAATGGGCGGGAATACCTTTTGAAGCTCCACCTCAATCTCATTCATTCTCTCCTCATGTTGTGTGTATATGTCACAGCCTAGATTAAAATCAAACGCGAAGCCGTTAGCGATCTGATCACTGACCATGAAGGCCACTGAATGTTCCAAGTCCTGACAGGCATAGCTGAACTCCTTCTTCTTTAGCTGCTTGGTCAGGTGCTGGTGTACATGCCACGTTGCACGACAATCCTTCAGACAATACTCAACCATCTCTGGTGTTATGTCCCTGTCGAAGTCCTCAACGTTGAAGTCACCCTTGAGTTCTTCGCCTGCACGTATAGCCCACTGCTTGAGTGAGTGTCCACCTTCAATGGCTGGGTCAAGTAGTCTACCCATGATCATGGTATCTTCAACGTCACCCTGCCACACGAAGTCCCAAACTTCTTCTAGCCTACGCAGATCGAAGCCGATCAGGTTGTGTCCAATCATTGTAGAGATACCTGTCAAGGCTTCCTTTAGTTGCGTAGCGTTGTAACACGCAATACTCTTCCCAGAGTTCGGGAGATACACACCCGCTAGATGTATCTTCGTCCAGTCCAGTGTCGTTTCTAAGTCTACAACTGCGTATGTCATTGTCTTGCTCCTGTTGTACAATCCATCGTCCCATCTTACTCATTGTAATATTCATCCAGTTCGTCAAACAAGCTGCTGAACTCTGGTATGTCAGCCAGTGTCCTTAGATCAGCGCGATCAGAAAAGTTTACATCACCGCCAGCGGATAAGCAACTGCTGCATACGTCGATGAACTCGTCTGTGTTAGAGCAGCGAAGCGTGGCTTCGTAGTCTGTTAGTTCTATGTCGCAGGCTTTGCATCTCATAGTGCATTCTCCTCTTCTGTTAATCGTCCGGTGTCCTCGTTGTAGACTAGCCTACCTGCTGGCCCTGTCTTCCCGCTGAACCTGTTCTTCAGTACACGTAGCTTGGTAGTGTTCCGTTCTTCTTCGTCCTCTGCCTGACTGTTTCGCTCTGCTCCTATCACTGCATCGGATAGCTGTGCGATAGCGGCGCTGCCCCGTAACATGCCGAGACTTGTAGCCGCACCATCCTCCAAAGACTTACCATCTGGACGCTTCAAGTGCGACACTAAAAGCAGGGTGATCCGCATCTCCTGAACAAACATACGTAGCTTGGTCATGATCATGTCGATTGCCTTGCGTTCATCCCCGTTCTGCTGGTCGGAAACCAGTATAGATAGGTGGTCAAGCACAATGAACTGACAACCTAAACCCTTGACCATGTACCGCATACGTCCCAGCACACGTTCTATCTCGTTACTACCGAAGGCGTCCCAGAAGAACACTCTGTTCTCGTAGTTGGTGGCGTGGTACACCCTGTCAACCTCCTCCGGTGAGTAGTCACAGTCGGGTAAGTGTATAGGCTTGTTCATCTCTAGCCCTACAAGGCCCCGTAGTGTGCGCTCAGGCGTTTCTTCTAGGAACATAAGGCCCATGCACCCGTTCGCGTCTTGCTTGAGCATGGCTACTACAAGCTCTCTGAGGATGGTTGACTTACCAAGACCACTGCCAGCACACAACGTAACCAATTCAGCAGGACGTATTCCGTATAACATGTTATCAAGTTGACGAAATGGATAAGAGGTAAGCCCTCTGCGTAGTGGTACTTTGATAGCAGCAAGCAACTCACTGGGCCGCACGATACCGTCAGGCGTGAACACCTCTGACTCCCACCACTGCTTGACGAACTCGCCCTGCTTGCCGTTAACAAGATACTCGTTAGCATCCTTGCCGTCGGGCATCTTCATTATCTTTGCCTTGTTACCGAACAGTTCTGCAACATCGTTCGCTGCGTTCTGTCCCGGCTCGTCGCTGTCAAAGCAGATGATAACATTCTCAAAGCTGTTGAGGTATTCAAACTGATTACGGCAATCCTTAATGGCAGCTTGTGCGCCGTTGCGTACACTAACAACAGGGTACTTGCTACCGAACATCTGGTATGCCGCCATGCAATCGTACTCGCCCTCAGTTATGGTGATGTAACGTCCACCTGAACTGAACAGTTGTTGTCCGAACAGTCTCCCCTTTGTCCAGTCACCCTCCGTGACGAAGCGTTTATCAGGGTAGCGAACCTTTGCTGCGACGGGTTCGTTGCCTTCATCGTAGTAACCAAACAACACACGATCACCATCGACAATAGCACTGTACTTCTCTGCTGTTTCTTTTTGTATACGTCTGTCAATGATGGCACTGTACTTACCTGTCAGTAGCTTGGCGTTGAATTGCTTCTTGGTTTCGGGACGGTGCTCGTATGATACACCCTGCCAGCCAGCGTCAGACTTGCTACGCTTACCGCATGAGAAACAGTACGATGATCCGTCCTCGTTAACAGTCAAACATTTGTGATGCCCACAGTCGTGGCAACTTTGATGTGTCTTTGCAGTTGTCATAAGATCCTCTTTAAAGAGACTTAAAAGTTAAAACTATAATAAGTTATATGATTATGTTTATCTTCTAAGTTAACTCTATAGTAATATTGTAGCATGTATTTTGCTTGGTGTCAAGCGTCGTTGCTCCACACTGCGACTAACAGCCCAATGATGTAGCCAATGCCGCAGCCCAGCAGTAGGTTAAACAGTTCTGGATCAGTCATTCTCTGGCTCCCCATGTGCTATGCCTTCGCGGTACAGTTGGTTAGCTATCTTATCCACCATGCCATACGCGTTATCGTATGCTAAGGCCACGCCTTGTGATACAGGGTCGCCGTTTAGGCTCATGGTGTTAAGGTCACGCAAGTGTTTGATCTTGCGCTGCATATCTCGCAGTTTGTGGTACGTTTCTAACTGGTTCATTTCGTTTGCTCCTGTAGTCGTCGGTACTGGTTACGTGCAATTGATTCTAAGTCCTCGGCTTGGAACTCGTCAAGGTTGTGTTGTATAGCAGCGTACTGGTTGCTTGAGTCTTCATAATATGTCTTATATATTGATCTATAAGATAGTTATTTGTTCATAATATAAGACATTATGGTCTAAAAGCACTATAACGTCCAGAGCCTCAGCCCATGTGTACGCGCCACGTTTAAGACTTACGGCTGTAGTAACAGCGGCTAGCATATCATCTGTCATACGTCCTCCTCTTGTATTTCATAAGACACCCAGCGCCAGTCAAGAGCAAACTCTGCATGGCTCTGCGCGTCACGCTGGCAGTCGAAAGGCCCTTCGGGGTCTAGCTCGCCACCGTCACGGTCAAACATCACGACCCAGTACATCATGCATCCCTCAGTGGCTTAAACTTAGCAAGTACTTTCACCTTGCCATTCTTCTTAATCCAAACGATACGATGGTATAGCTTGACGCTATTACGCGCCTCTGGGAAAGCGTAGATCAAAGCCTCGTCTAGGCTGCCGCACTTAAGATCGTTGATCCACAGCTTACCATCGTCCTTCAGTTTATATTGTACATAGTACATCATGCATCCCTCAGTGGCTTAAACTTAGCAAGCACTTTCACCTTGCCACTCTTCTTTACCGTCAGGACCCTATGTGGGACACTGTGAGCGTTCCGCGCTTCCGCTATGGCATACGCTAGCGCCGCTTCTAGGCTATCGAGCTCCTTATCAATAACCCACTGGTCATTGCCGCCCACTCCCACCGCCTTATATTGTACGTAATACATTATGCATCCCTCATTGCGTCATACGCCGCGTCTGCTCCGTCATCGGAGCGGTACATATCAGCAGCTTCATCTAACAGCTCATCAAGTACAGCGTCCGACACATCGGCAGCAAGGTGTACCTTGTCATCGATGTAGATCAGCGATGTACTAAGATCCGCTTCCAACTCCCCGTCGTACTCCCGAACGTCTACGTGTGCCTCATACAAGACACCCTCAATAGTAACCTTAGCTAAATAATCCATTATGCAATCTCCTCGCGTTCTGCTACTCCAAGTGTTATAGCTATGTACTCGGACGCGTGCTTCAACGATTGGTAGCGTCCGACATAATAGTTCTTCAGCGTATCGTGGGAGCGCCAGCTTCTTGATTGTCTCAGGTTGTACGCTGCCTCCTTTCTGAAATAGGCTATGTCTTTTTTGATTCTCTCTACAGTGATAGTCATAGTGACTCTCCAGTTTTTAAAAGTTGATAACAAACTACGGTACGTTTTGATCGTGCTTCTTTGAGTGCTGTCCAGTCAAGCACAACACCGTCCTTGATAACGCTGACATGGCGCGAACTGTATACTAGATATGTGCCGCGTGTCAAGCCCTTCTTTGGTAGGTTTTTTACATACCCTTTGATCTTGACTTCTAGCAGGTGATAGCCAGCGTCCTTTATTGCTTCGTTAAGTAACAGTCCTGACACACCACGTCCACGCTTGCGGCGCAGTCTAGCATTTGCAACGTGCATGTTAGCGCCAGTGACTAGGCAGTACGCCAGCGCAGTACAAAAACTTTTGTCGCCTGAATCTTTGAAGTCTTGATATAGACTTAAATAATCTGTGTTCATTAGTGTTCTCCATAGCTTACGTTAGTTACTGACTTGTCCCAACATGCACGACAGTCACCGCACTTACCTCCTTGCTTCGGCGCTGGGCATACGTGACCCGTTGGTATTATGTTTTTGTGAACTGTCGATGTGTGTGTAAACGCTGGCGCAGGGCCGTCAATGTCCGGTGCTGACACTCGAATGATTAAGTTTTCTGGAATGTCACCGCTATAATTTCTTATAAGCTTGTACTCCCTAGTCGGCAACCAGTGCAGTGTGTCGGGTGTTCGCCGCGCTACCTGCACAATGTTGTCGAGGTGCTGCGCGTCTTGTAAGTCACCGCTATCGTGCCACCTAAAATAATCTGGTGACTTGATAGCTGTTACCATATTGTCAACCCAATGCTTAGATTTAATCGTGTTAAATCTTCTATACAATGCGTCCTTGACATTTGGAAAGTGATACCTACCCTTCAGCGCATAGCATTTACTACACGTTGACCCCTTCTGTTTGCGTAGCTTGCTGCCTACGTTACACTCCTGCGCTGGTAAGTTGTAAGACTTACACGGCATCTTCGACGTTGTAGTCAACCCGCCAACTGCCAGCCTTGCTTCTGTTAGTTTACTCATAACTTAATCCTCAATCGTAATCCCAAAACTCACCATCCCAATAAACGTTGTAGCCTTCCTTACTCAGCCACTGCCCAACTTCATTAGGCATGGCAAAGCACATATCATAGTCATAAATTCTACCATGTTCAAGGTAAACACAACACGAATCGTCCTCACCTAAATGCTCATGCTCAAAATAAATCTTATCTTTACCCATGTAAATATTAAATTCTTTGTACTTTGCATCGCTTCCATATTCACTCATTTTACTATCCTCACTTTACTTTATGAATTAGACCGTCGCGCATGATAACTTCAGCAAAAAACTCACGCCCCTTGCCAGTTATGTGCGGCCTGTTAGCACCCACTAAAACACCGTCGCTGATATATTCAGGCCCGAAGATACTAGTCTCAATAAATCTTAGCGGTTTTCCTACGTGCTCTTTCATTTCTTTTTTGCTTACATAATTAAACACTATCATTTGCCTACCCTCCACGGGAACATCGTTAAAAGAATACTAACCCAAACCAAACACCATATCAATTCATCTTGCATTGCAGTCTCCCATTATTACTGATTAAAAAGGATCACTTCCCTAATAAGTATATCTATTAGAGGTTTGATCCTTTTAGCCTCCGCTTTAATTCCATTGAGGCGTAGTGTACTTCATCCCAGTACTGCCCCGTCTTTGGATTGTCTATTGTTTCGCCTGCTATCGCCGCAGCGTAGGCGTCAGCGCGTATGTACTTTAAACTTTCTACCGATAAAGTCTTGAAACGTTCTATCGTTTCACTGTGCCAGTTATCCATAACTTTCCCCTTATAAGAAATTATAACTGTTAGTTAAGCGCCAGCTCTGCGCTCGTAATAACTCTCAAGCTCACTTTCCCTGCGTTGCTCCTGCTGCAGCTCGTACTCCTCAATCTGTGCAGGCGACATGGCTCCAAAGTTTACCTCTTTCGTCACGCGTTTACCGTCACACTGGTGACATGTAACGTCATACACGCCGCTGAAGTAGTTCGCCGCGAAATCCTCGTCTTGATAACACAGCTCGTCCATCTCACTGGCAGTGATGCCATTGCCGTCAATGCTGGGGTTTGAGTGTTTGCCCTCGCCGTGACAGCGATCACAGACTGCCCAACACGTTGGCAGCACTATCTCTTTACCGTTCTCACCGTACAAAACTAAATCATCCATAACTTTCCCCTTATAAGAAATTATAACTGTTAGTAATTTAAACCATACCCAAGCTTTACCACAACATCAAACGCTGGCTTGCCTTTTAAGTGGTCGTCGCCATAAAAATTGTTCGCCTCTTTTAACATAACGTTAAAACTAGACGTGAAAACGCAGCCGCAACAATCGTGTGAACACCCGCAGCTTTCGCGGTAATATAGATCGTGACAAACTTCGCGTATCCTATCCTCGCACAATTCGCTAGCGTCGTCGTCGTAATCAATAGCGTAGAACGTCACTATAAACCCGCCGCCGTCTGACATTTCGCCGTCGTGTTCGCGCTCGTAAAACGTGGGGTATATCGCCTCAATGCCAAAATCTGACAATTCTTCTTTTAAACGGTTTGCTTTTGATTTGCACATAAATTTCCCCTATAAGAAATTATAACTTTAAGATTTTGCAACCATATCATTGGCGGCTTGAGATAATAACTCGGCAAGTATTTTTTGCTGCTCAGTGGTTAGCGTTGGTGATAACTCTTTTGCCTTATCTAACAGTGGATTTTTAGCCTCTTTTGCAGCGCGTGTCGGCGCCTCGACAATTTTATCATCCACTACTTTAACGCCGCCAGTGGTTACCCCCATTTCCTTGTGGTATTGCTTACTGGCAAGTGACAATTGCTGCCTTACTTTATCAACAACACCCGCGACGGCACATGCATTCCAGTAAGCCACAATTGCCTTTCCAGCTTCCGCGTTACCGTGAAAGTACAGCGCGTAATCATTTAAAACCATAGCCGCAACGTTATCCTCGGCTTTTTTAATGCTAACTAAACACTCTACATTTTCAGAAATTTGCGCGTCGGTCAATTTAATAGTACCCATAATATGCTCTCACTTTTTCGGTAGGTTATAAGAATTTATAAACGTATACGAAATGTATACATAAAAACCCGCCATATAAGACGGGTTGAAATCTATACACTTTATTTTTTGCTAATGGATCTGGCGTTCTATCGTGGGACATTTAACCCAAAATTTTACTATGCCAGTTTTATAGTGCCCTCGGATTTTGCTTTGCTATCCGCTACCCCGTTCGCCAGTGGTGTCCCCGTTAGCGTTTACTCGAGTATATGGCCGCAATTATCGCGCTTGGAAAACTGCGCTACTTTTCGCATGCTATCGGTCTAGGCGCTAGCCGTTCTCAACCTACTATAACAGTGGCGTAATTGTGGTGGGTGCATACCGCAACCCAAATAAACATTAGGGACACCACCACTTATTCGGTAGTGCCGCACTATGTCGCGCCGATTATGGCGCTGGCGAATTGTTAATAAACAGTGACGCGCTGGGCTGCCACTACCTAAATAGACGCACATGCCATGCCAGCTATATAAACCCTTTATAAATCAATAACTTACTGCGATAATGATTCTCATTTGCATTCAGTATTGTGTTACTTTGTAACCTTGGGTAACACTATTGGGTAACACGGTAACACTAGCGGTAACACTATTAGGTTATAAGCGCAGTCGGTTTTAATAACTTTATGGTATAGAATAAGCATATAACTTTTAGATCTATATTGCTGCGGCGCTCTGTATGGCTTGCTGTGAAACAATATAAAAACAGATAGCACTGTATAGCTTTTTGTAACGTGCCTGTATCGATCACCACAGCGCCACAATGATTGCCTGTCACTTGACATGTAAGTCTGTCAGTACAGTGACAATACTGTATGTATGTACAGTGTTCTACGTGGAACAATTTAGAATCTGTGGTGACGCTATAGGGTGCTGCTCAGACTCTCACACTCTGCTATTCAGTCACTCCGCAGATACTCGGTATGTTTATCATACTAGGTTACTGCTTAGATACTCGGTATGATTTGCATACTGTACTGCTATTTAGGCACGGGGGAGGGGGACTGACTGCGCTGTACTGTACTGTTGCCGCTCAGACACAAAAAAGAGCTAAATTGAATTGCATAATGCAACGCAGAAAGCTAGACAGAATAAGGGTCTAAACAGAATCTGGATTGCGCCTGTAAGGGACAGTGTTGATCTGTGTAGTATTTACATTATTAAAGAAAAGACTTGACAAACACTGAAAAGTATGCTATAATATACTGTATAGATAAGTGATTAACTAAAGAGAAACTTGATCGCGCCGTTAATGCTTGACAACACATAGGAACTTGACCACATATAGGCATATAAGATAATATATATAATTATAACTTTAATGCCTATATGCAGTCATGGGCCTATATGCAGTCATGGAACGGTAAAGTTTCTATATAGTTCTTATACGAGGATGTTATAGTGTCAGAAGAACCCGTAAGTGGTCGTGGTCGTCCCAAAAAGAAAGACGTAGAGGCTGTTAAGAAGGGAAACAGGCGGGCTGTCGGGCGTCCGAAGGGCGACGCTGGCATTATGAATGAGTATAAGGCTAGGATGTTAGCCTCACCAAAGTCCAGAAAGGTTTTAGATGCTATATTTTCTGCGGCTTTGGACGATGATCACAAAAATCAAGCAGCGGCGTGGAAGCTGGTGATGGACAGAGTTGCACCAACCGCGCTATTTGAAAAAGAAATCATTAAAGAAAGCGGAAGAAGCGCCATTCAGATTAACATTACGGGCGTCGGCAGTACCGAAGTGTCATCAGGTGACGTTATTGACGGAGATTCCGGTGAAGTACTTTAAGATCGAAGAGTTTAACTGTCAAGAGACAGGAGAAAACGAAATGCTGCCAGAGTTTTTGCACATCTTAGACGATCTTAGGGACTTATGCGCCTTTCCGTTTGTAATCACCAGCGGATACCGCAGCCCAAAGCACTCAATAGAGGCCGCAAAAACAACGCCGGGTACGCATTCGCAGGGCATTGCTGCTGACATCAAGGTATCTTCAGGATCACAGAAGCACACCCTAGTCAGACACGCAATGGCACTTGGATTCAGCGGCATCGGCGTAGCTGATACGTTTATACACGTAGACTTACGCGCCTCTACGCCTGTTATGTGGACATACTGATATGCTATATACGAAGAATGTAAACTTAACGGACACTTCTACGCAAACGCTTGTAACTATTCCTAATGGTTTTGTTGCCCACTGGAACATGGCGTTTGTTTCTAACCTTCACAATGCAACCAACGACATTACACTGTTCGTAGACAAAACTCCAGACCCTGACGTTTATATTTTTAACGGAACTAATGTACAGTCCAAGGAATATTTGTTGTTAGACGGTAATGCTGTGTTTGTGTTACAGCCCGGCGACGTTATCAAGGCGTCAACAGGTGGATCAGGGAACATGGAAGTCGTAGTCACCTTCGATCTACTAGAAGCCCCTGCAACTTTTGTAAACTTTAACGGCGTATGACAGACGTTAACGTAGAACTGCTAGATTGGCAGACAAAAGTCTTTAATGACCCTACACGTTTTAAGGTAGTTGCTGCTGGGCGGCGTACAGGAAAGTCTCGGCTGGCTGCGTGGATGTTAATCATCAATGCGTTGCAGGCTGAACGCGGTCATGTCTTCTATGTTGCCCCCACACAGGGACAAGCCCGTGACATTATGTGGCAGACCTTACTTGAACTGGGCCATGATGTTATTGTAGGCTCTCATATCAACAACTTACAACTAAAACTTGTCAACGGCGCTACAATTACGCTTAAGGGTGCTGACCGTCCAGAAACTATGCGTGGTGTTAGCCTTAAGTTCCTTGTCATGGACGAATATGCAGACATGAAGCCTGACGTTTGGGAGCAAGTCCTACGTCCTGCGCTGGCTGACCAGAAGGGTTCGGCAATGTTCATAGGAACACCGATGGGTCGTAACCATTTCTACGAGTTGTACAAGTATGCGGAGCTAGGCGATGACGAAACGTACTCAGCGTGGCATTTCACAAGCTACGATAACGACTTACTCGACCCTGATGAAATTAACATCGCAAAGAAATCAATGTCTTCTTACGCCTTTCGTCAGGAGTTCATGGCGTCCTTTGAGGCGGTTGGCTCAGAGATGTTTAAAGAGGAGTGGGTACAGTACGGTGAAGCCCCCGACGCAGGAGACCACTACATAGCCATTGACTTGGCTGGTTTTGAAGAGGTAGGTAAGAAACGCACGAAGAGTTCTAAGCTAGACGAAACTGCAATCTCCGTAGTTAAGGTGGGTGACAACGGTGACTGGCACATTGATAACATTATCTACGGACGTTGGACGCTAGACGAAACTGCGATGAAAATATTTCAAGCAGTCAGAGATTACCAGCCAGTATCTGTAGGTATTGAGCGCGGCATTGCAAAGCAAGCAGTAATGTCACCGTTAATGGATCTTCAAAGAAAGTACGGCAAGTACTTTCGAGTAGAAGAGCTTACGCACGGTAATAAAAAGAAAACTGATAGGATCATGTGGGCATTACAGGGTAGATTTGAAAACGGCATCATAAGTTTAAATAAGGGCGAATGGAACGCACGTTTCCTCGACCAGCTATTTCAGTTTCCCGACCCGCTAACTCACGATGATCTTGTTGATTCCCTCGCGTACATTGATCAGCTTGCCACTGTACCGTATGGGATACACGACTTCATAGAAGATGAAATAGAAATCTTAGACATTGTAGCGGGATATTAATTATGGAAGACAATATATACAGCCCTGATCCTTTACTCGTTCAAGAATCCTTGGAAGACTGGGTAATGACAAAGTGCGAAGACTGGCGCGACAACTATCAGTCTAACTACGAAGAAAAGTTTGACGAGTATTACAGACTGTGGCGTGGCATCTGGGATCCAGCAGATACTGAACGCAAGTCAGAACGCTCACGCATAATCAGTCCTGCCTTGCAGCAAGCTGTAGAGTCTAACGTTGCTGAGATGGAAGAGGCTACGTTTGGTCGCGGTAAGTGGTTTGACATTGCAGACGACATGAACGACAAAGAATCTCAAGACGTCCTCTATCTTCGTAACAAGCTTACCGAAGACTTTGAGAACACCAAAGTGCGTAAAGCGGTTGCAGAGTGTCTTATCAACGCGGCTGTATTCGGTACAGGTGTTGGCGAGATCGTTATCGAAGAGATCAAAGAGATGGCTCCAGCCACCCAACCGATCATGGATGGGCAGCTTCAGGCAGTGGGTGTTAACATTACAGATCGTGTAGTTGTTAAGCTTAAGCCTGTCATGCCACAGAACTTCCTGATCGATCCTGTAGCAACGTCCATTGAGGACGCTATGGGCGTCGCTGTGGACGAGTTTGTTGGAAGCCACCATGTAGAGCAGTTACAAGAGAACGGCGTCTACAGGGACGTATACGTAGGCACAGCGGCTCCTGACACAAACCTTGAGCCTGACCAAGACATCACAGTCTACAGTGACGACAAAGTTCGGCTAACAAAGTACTACGGCCTTGTTCCTAAGCACATGTTAGAAGAAGCCACCGACGAGAAAATAGAAGGTGACGCAGGGTATGTAGAGGCGGTTGTTGTTATCGCTAACGGCGGTGTCCTCTTAAAAGCTGAAGCAAACCCCTACATGATGCAAGACAGACCCGTAGTAGCGTTTCCGTGGGATGTAGTGCCTTCTATGTTCTGGGGTCGTGGCGTGTGTGAGAAAGGTTACAACAGCCAGAAGGCTCTCGACACTGAGCTACGTGCGCGTATTGACGCTCTTAGCTTGACGATACATCCAATGCTTGCCATTGATGCTACTAAGTTTCCACGCGGGGCAAAGCCTGAGATACGTCCCGGCAAAACAATTCTGACTAATGGAGATCCTCGTGAAGTCTTACAGCCGTTCAACTTTGGTCAAGTGGGCCAGATCACGTTCGCCCAAGCAGCCTCTCTTCAACAAATGGTACAACAAGCTACTGGAGCAGTTGATTCAGCGGGACTCGCTGGCAACGTTAATGGTGAAGCTACTGCCGCTGGCATTTCTATGTCTCTCGGTGCTATCATTAAACGCCATAAACGCACTCTGATAAACTTCCAGCAGTCGTTCCTGATTCCGTTTGTTAAGAAGGCTGCGTATCGTTACATGCAGTTCGACCCTGAGAACTACCCCGTGAAGGATTACAAGTTCAACGCAACCTCTACGCTGGGCATCATTGCTCGTGAGTATGAGGTCACACAGCTTGTTCAGTTGTTGCAGACCATGAAGCAGGATAGTCCAATCTATCCAGTCCTTATTCAAAGCATCATCGACAACATGAACTTGTCTAACCGCGAAGAACTTATCGGAGCTATGCAGCAAGCTAGTCAGCCTAACCCAGAAGCACAACAGGCGGCTATGCAAGCACAACAAGCACAGCTTGCATTACAGCAGTCGCAGACGGCAGCACTGTCAGCACAGGCACAAGAGTCGCAGGCACGAGCACAGAAGTACTCTGTCGAAGCGCAGCTTGAGCCACAAGAAGTTGAGATTAAACGCATTGAGGCTATTACACGTAACCTTGCAGCGGGTGATCAAGACGACAAAGAGTTTGAGCGTCGCCTGAAGGTCGCACAAGCAATCACTAAAGACAAAGAAGTAGAGGCTAAGATAAATGTTAATGACCCAGCAAGACCTCAAGAACCTAATCAGCCAAGTCAACGAAGCGTTCAAAGGCCAGTTCAACCGCCTGTCGAACCTAGAAGAGAAGGTGGCACGTTTGGAGGAGAACCTCAATGAGCAAGGAAAAAGATCCACGCCTAGCAAGAGCCGGGGTAAGCGGGTTCAACAAACCGAAGAGAACGCCTAGCCACCCAACAAAGTCCCACGTAGTTGTAGCCAAGGAAGGCGACAAGGTTAAGACAATACGCTATGGACAGCAGGGCGTTAGTGGTGCAGGTAAAAATCCCAGCACTCCTAAAGAGAAGGCAAGACGTAAATCCTTTAAGGCGCGTCATGCAAAAAACATAGCCAAAGGCAAAATGTCTGCGGCTTATTGGGCAAATAAATCTAAATGGTGAGGAGGCTATTATGCCAATGGTAAACGGAAAGAAGTACGCATACACAGAAGCAGGCAAAGCTAAGGCTAAGAAAGCCGCAGCTAAAACAGGAAAGAAGGTGAAACGTGCCAAAGGCAAAAAGTAAAAGTCCAAAGCCCTCTAACCCTGCGTTGTATTCCAGAGTCAAAGCGGAGGCTAAACGTAAGTTTGATGTTTGGCCGTCTGCCTATGCTTCAGGCTGGTTAACAAAAGAATACAAAAAGCGCGGAGGTAAGTACAGTGGCTAAACCAAAGGGTGGTCTGACCAAATGGTTCAAAGAAGACTGGGTTGACCTAAAGACAGGCAAGGAGTGCGGACGTAAATCTGCTAAGAAATCTAAGCGTCCGTACCCTTCCTGCCGCCCTAAAGCTGTTGCAGCTAAGATGACAGCGGCTGAAAAGGCTAAGTCTAAAGCTAAGAAGACTGGCCCAGCTAAAGTTAAACACGCAGTTACAGCATCCGGTAAACGAAGAAAGACTGGTAAAAGTACCAAAAAGGCTTGACATTTGAGCAAAAGTATGGTATAATATATAGTGTATAGTAACTAATGAGACAACCAAAGGGCCTCTATGAAACCTGAATTAGAAACATATTATAATAATTACTTCGACATCTTTAACACAGAAGGTTGGAAACAACTCTTAGAAGATTTTAAAAGTAATGCAAATATAATAAACTCAGTTGAAGCAACAAAAGATGTAGATGATATGTTTTTCCGCAAAGGACAACTTAACGTATTAGCACATCTAATTAACTTTGAAGCTATTACAACTAACAGCTTTGAAGAAGCGCAGAACAATCCAGAAGATGATTAAGGTATACGATTTTAAGTGTACCAATGGTCACTACTTTGAAGAATTTGTAGACGCTGACGCTACAACCAGTAGGTGCGGTTGTGGCGCTAACGCTACAAGGGTCGTTTCAGCAACGCCATGCGTACTTGAAGGTGCATCTGGGGACTTTCCCGGACGTCACATGAAGTGGGTACGAGAACATGAGCAAGCTGGACGTAAATAAACTCCACAACCGTTAGGCGGAGAAGGTTAATAATATGGGACGAGCACAACTCGTAGACGAGCGTTCGGAAGAAGAACTTAACAACGACAACGTAGATACACTAGAAGCATCAGAGGATACAATTGAGTCTCCAGAGGAGGTAGCTCAAGAGGAACCTAGCTTACCAGAGAAGTATCAGAACAAATCCTTGCAAGAGGTTGTTCAGATGCACCAAGAGGCTGAGAAGCTGCTTGGCAAACAAAGCTCTGAAGTTGGTGAACTGCGTGGTGTTGTTGATGACTACATCCAGACACAACTCGCACAACAACAAGCACCTGTACAACAGCAAGAAGAAGACGATACTGACTTCTTTGTTGATCCAAAGACCGCAGTTAGCAGGGCAATTGAGAACCATCCTAGCATCAAGGAAGCTGAACAAGCTACTCAGCAGTACAAAAAACAAACAGCTTTGGCACAACTTCAAAGCAAGCATCCAGACATGAACACCATTGTCCAAGATGCTAAGTTTGCTGAGTGGATTAAAGGCTCTAAGATCAGGACTCAATTGTTTGTACAAGCAGACCAGCAGTATGATTACGACGCCGCTGATGAACTGTTCTCCCTCTGGAAAGAGAGAGCCGCTGTTGCAGAACAGACGGTAGCAGTTGAGAAGCAAGCACGTAAGCAGCAGGTTAAGTCTGCAAGTACAGGCAACGCCCGAGGAACAGGTCAAACTCAACGTAAAAAGCAATATCGTCGTGCTGATATTATTAAACTTATGCAGACCGACCCAGATCGTTACTCAGCTTTGTCAGAAGAAATCTTTCAAGCTTACGCCGAGGGTCGTGTTAAGTAGCCTAATCTAAAGGAGATTTATCATGGCGACTCAAACTTATCCCGGTACAGTAGGCGGTGGCTCCATTGTCAATAAGACAGCCGCAGCAACATTCATCCCTGAAATCTGGAGCGACGAAGTAATTGCCGCATACCAGAAGAACCTGAAGATGTCACCTCTTGTAAAGAAGATGTCTATGACAGGTAAGAAGGGCGACAAGATCCATGTCCCTAAGCCTATCCGTGGCGCTGCATCTGCTAAGGTGCAAGATACTGCGGTTAACATTCAGGCGAACGTTGAGCAAGAATTGCAGATTGAAATCAATCGTCACTTCGAGTACTCACGTTTTATTGAGGACATCGTAGAAGTACAGGCACTCAACAGCCTGCGACAGTTCTACACAGAAGACGCTGGTTACCAGTTGGCTCTGACGGTTGACACTGACCTGATGAACTGTTGTACTGGTTTCGGTGACGGAACTCTTGACCTCGCTGCTCCTACTGGTGCAGATTGGGTTAACAGTAACAGCTACTACTTTAACGCTGCTACTGGCCTGAGCGCCTTTGCTGCCGGTACTGTAGCTACTGGTGACAACTTCACCGACGTAGGTTTCCGTGAGGCTATCAAGCTTCTGGATGACGCCAACGTACCAATGGAAGATCGTTGCTTGATCATCCCACCTGCTGCTCGTAAGACAGTAATGGGAATTGAGCGTTACGTATCTAGCGACTTCCGCGATGACCGCACTGTTAAGTCTGGTCTGATTGGTAACGTCTACGGTGTTGACATTTACGTTTCTAGTAACTGTCCTACGATTGAGACTAACGTTCGTGGCGCTCTGTTCTTCCACAAGGATGCTATCATCCACGCGGAGCAGATGAATGTACGTTCGCAGACTCAGTACAAGCAAGAGTACTTGTCTACTCTGTACACCGCTGACACCCTCTATGGTGTTCAAGTGTACCGTCCTGAAGGTGGCTTAGTACTAGCTGTCTTTGACGAGTAAGGCTCCACTGGCCCCTTCGGGGGCCTTTCTTATTTCTTGTTTGTTTTAGGAGTAGCTTATGCCAATTTATAGGGGTGATGGAGGTTCAGGTGATTCGTCTACGGACGCCTATGCTTCAGAGATTGCCCAGTACGCACAAACAGCTACCGATAAAGCAAACGAAGCTTCGGCCAGTGCAACGGCGGCTGCTAATAGCGCCTCTGCTGCTGCGGGTTCGGAGTCTGGCGTGGCCGCTGATGCTGCTGCTGCCAACCAAGCAAAGCTAGACGCACAGGCTGCACAGGCTGCTGCTGAAACCGCTGAGACAGGCGCAGAGTTAGCCGAAACAAACGCAGGCACACAAGCCACGGCTGCTGCTGGAAGCGCAACTGCTGCTGCATCCAGTGCAACCTCTGCGGCTTCGTCATCAGGTACGGCAGCTACTAGCGCATCACAGGCTGCTACGGCGGCAATCTCTGCTAGCTCTAGCGCATCATCGGCATTGTCAGCATCTTCGGCAGCTAGCTCTAGCGCAACCAATGCAGCTTCTAGCGCCACTGCTTCAGCGAATAGTGCAACTGCTGCGGCAACATCAGCAACTAACTCAGCCAACAGTGCTACTGCATCGGCAGCTAGTGCGGCTACTGCACAGGCGGCACAGGAAGCTATTGATGGTTTGTACTTAGGCGCACAGGCGTCTGACCCAACCGTCGATCTAAATGGCGACCCTGTTACAGCAGGTGATTGGTACTTCAACACAACAGCTAATGTAAGCAGAATCTACAGCGGCTCATCTTGGTTAAATACAACTAACGCAGGTACGGTCACTAGCGTAGGCGGCACAGGCACAGTCAACGGTGTCACGCTTACAGGCACAGTAACTTCTTCAGGTAACCTCACGTTAGGTGGAACTTTAGGAGGCATTACGGCCTCACAGCTTAACTCTCAGAACATTAGTCAATGGACTAACGACAGTGGGTATACCACAAACACGGGTACAGTCACTCCGTCTAGCACAGATACGTTTACTAACAAGTCAGGTAACATTAGTCAGTGGACTAACAACAGTGGCTACATAACAGGCAATGAAACAATTACATTAACTGGAGCTATTACTGGCTCTGGCACGACTTCTATAGCAACCACACTGTCCACAGTTGACGGAGGCACATACTAAATGACTACTATTATTACTAAGAATGGCTCAGGTGCGCCCACAGCAGGGCAGTTAAGTGAAGGCGAACTCGCAGTAGACTTGACTAACAAAGAACTCTACACCAAGTCTGGATCAACTGTTATAAAGATTGGTTCTCAAGGCGGCTCATCAGGAACCTTTACTGATTTGGTTGCCACAGACAGCTTCACTTCCCCCGGCATCGACGATAATGCTACGTCAACTCAGATTACTGTTACCGATACAGATGTAGACTTTAGTGGCAACATTGATGTTACGGGTACAGCTACCCTTCCTGACGCCGATGTAACAACCTTAGATGTCACAGGTACAACCACCCTAGCAGACGTAGACGTAGTAGATCTTGACGTTACGGGTAGCTTTACTTCCCCCGGCATCGACGACAACGCCACGTCCACGGCTATCACGATTGATGCTAATGAGAACGTGGGCATTGGTACTACGAGTCCTTTTGGCCCTTTAGATGTAAAAGCCGCTACTGACATTCACGTTGGCATTGC
>Ga0228632_1000031_pt1 | contig 35779 bp, 44 predicted proteins | sample 40DmetaG_FD_183174 | JGI IMG/M metagenome (GOLD analysis project Ga0228632, IMG submission 183174) | Seawater microbial communities from Monterey Bay, California, United States - 40D | ecosystem: Environmental > Aquatic > Marine > Coastal | place: USA: California | collected 2016-11-04
CTTTCTGAGGCAAGACAACAACAAATTATTTCGGAATCTAGGTTCCACCCTGTAGGTAATCAATATGGAATTAATAATTTCTGGGCAACACGAGACTTAAGAAGTTCTCAAATGGTTACATAAACAATTAATGAAAGTAAAACTGCTGCCGAGTCTGCAAACACTAAAGAGCCATTAGTAAATGAATCTTTTAGAAATGACTTAGTAGAAAAAATGAAATTCAGATTAAATAGATAATTGTTTAATCTAAAAGATATTAATCGAATGGTCAAGAAGAAAAGGACCGAGGCGATTAAAAAACCGGAATTGAAAAATTCCAAAATGCGAAAAAAATACAAAATAAAATGTACGCAAATCAATTAATCAACGAGGCTGAGGTTCAAAAGACCTGGGGCCCTATCATTGAGGAGGCTACTGGTATTACTGAAAAGTCTAAGTTATCTTGGATGTCTAAGTACTGTCACTACCATAACCTTAATGAGAGTGTATATAATACTGTACACTTAAATCCTAATATGAATGTTCAAGGTATGAATGCGCCGGCTTTTCCAGCTGACCCAACTACCATGAATGCATTCCAAGGACAAAATACTGGATCTGGTGATAGACCATTTTCTTTGCTTCCACTTGCTATGCAGGTTGCTGCTCAGACTGTAGGTTTAGACTTAGTTCCTGTAGTACCAATGCAAGGCCCAATGGGAGTTCTTACTTACCTAGACTTTGTATATGGTGGAGGTAGAGTAACAGATGCTGGTGGTAAAGTTACCGATTCTGCTCCTCTATTAATTAAAGTAGATACTAACTTGGCATCAGGTCAAGCGTTTGTTGTAGATACTAAATACTATGTTGGTACTGGTACTAATGCTGCATATGAATTAACATATGTTGGTAAGTCTAGAATCGACGGTTTCCCAATCTTCCGTGTAAGAGGTAGAGCTACAGATGGTACTGGAGCTTTTGCTCAAGGTGAAGAAGGTTATGAAGCAATTTACGAAGCTATCGTAGGTGGTTCTGCTCCAACAGATTTATATTCTGATGATCCAGTAGCTACATCAATCGGTACTTTTGCTGAAGGACCTGAGTATGTTAAAGCTTTAGAAGATCATATTACTGGTTTCTCTGGTAATGCGTTTGAAGCTAACAACCCTGCTCCTACTCCTTTAGTTGAGTCAATTGCTGGTGTTGATCCTTACCAAAGAGGTGAAGGTGAAGCTACTCCAGATAACATTATGGGATTAAGCTTATTCAACAAGTCTGTTGCTGCTAAAACTTACCAAGTTGCTGCTGCCGTGACTAGAGAACAAGTTCAAGACCTTAAGCAATTTGGAATTGATGCTGTTGCTCAAGTAGAAGCTGTATTAGTAAATGAGTTAACTCAATCTATTAACAAATACATCTTGGATAGAATCTTCAGAAATGGAGCTCAAAATGCAAGTAATGTAAATTCTGTTGACGGATTAAACTTATCTGCTTCATTTGTATCTACTGCCCCTGCAACTACTGCTATTTCATTAGGTGCTGGTAATGCTAGTAACACGAACATTAGTTTAACAACTGCTGATACTTTAGTTGGTGCAGGTGGTGAAACTCAAGGTTCATTACAGAGAAGACTGTATACTAAAATTCTTGCTGCATCTAACTTGATCGCAACAAGAGGAAGAAGAGGTCCTGCTACTTTCGCAGTATGTTCTGGAGAAATTGCTACGGCACTTCAGGATATCGCAGGTTTCGTACCTTACCCACTATCAAATACAATCAACCAAGCTGGTGGATCTTTATATCCAATCGGTGCTTTGGCTGGTGTAACTATTTATGTTGATCCAAACATGGCTTGGACTGACTACAGAGTTGCAGTAGGTAGAAAAGGTGATGGTAACTCTCCTGGTTTAGTATTCATGCCTTACTTAATGGCTGAATCTGTTGAAACAATCGCAGAAGGAACTATGGCTCCTAAAATCGCGGTTAAATCTAGATTCGCTTTAGTAGACGCTGGATTCCACCCAGAAACTATGTACTACACATTAGGATTCAACTTTGGTACTGGTGTATCAATTATCTAATCCTATTTAGGTATATGACTTTAAGAAAGGTTCGCCGAAAGGCGGACCTTTTTTGTTTTAAAACTCTAATATATAATAAAATTAAAACTAACTATGAAAAGAGTAAAATCATACAATGAGTTTATTACAGAGAAAAGTAATGTAGATGAAGGTATTACCGATATTAAAGGTATTATGAGTAATCCTATTAAGTATAAGAAGATTAAAAATAATGCTAAGAAGTATCAACAAACTAAAGTTCAAATAGCTTTAAATAATGTTGATCATGCTAAAAAGAAAGAAAAGTCTGCAGGTAAAATAGACCCTAAGCAAAAGGAGGTTTTAGATGCTGCAAACAAAGCTAAGAATCAAGCGTTAAAAGATAAAGCATCTGCAGTTAGTCAAAGAATGAAAGATCTAGCTACAACCGATCCACTTAAACAAGTAGTAACTATTGCAACTACAAAATCAAACCTAGCAGCAGCAGAAACTGCGCTGAAGGCGGCAGATGGTGAAGAATCAAAACAACTTAAGATTAGAATTAAAAAATTAGCAGGTAAAGCATCAGATGCTCAACAAGCATTAAAGGATTATGAATCTGAAGGAGATGATAAAAAGGAAGTTAAATTACCAGGAGAAGATGAAGCTGCTGCTAAAGCTGAAAAAGAAAAGTTAGATAAAGAAAAAGCCGAAAAGGAAAAGAAAGCTGTTGAGACTGAGATTGAAAAGGCTAAAGCTGCATATGATAAAGTAAAAGATGGTGAAGATGAAAAGGCCAAACTACAAGCAGAAATTAAATTTAAACAAGCTCAACAGAAAAAAGCTAAGTTAGATGGTAATGATGAATTGTTTCAGGGGTTAGGTGATGACATCGGAGAAATAATGAAAAAGATAAATGCACTTGATCCAGACGGTAATACTGAAACTGAAACAGAGACCGAAACTGAAACTGAAACAGGTAAAGATGATCCAGGTGCAAAATTAGAAGCTGATATTAAAGCCTTTAATGATAACATAGAAGCTGAAAGAACTACAATGAATAAAGCTACTAAAGATTTAGAACAAGCTAAACGAGATCTAAAAACTGGTAGAGGTTCTGAAGAACAGGTTCAAAAATTACAAAAGGCAATTGAAGATAGTAAAGAAGATATTGCTGAACTTAAGAAAAAGGAAGCTGATGCTAAAAAGAAATTGGCTGCACTATCTAAACCTACAGGAGAATCATTTCAACCACTTGAAGAATCTGTTTCTGAAAAGTTTAGAAGGTTAATGAATAATGTATAAAGTTCGTAAGATAAACTTTGGATGGTATAAAAGGAGGCATGGAATTCTATTAGAGAATCTGCCTCCTTTGAAGCAAAAACTTTTATTAGAAAATAATCATATGAAATGGTTAGATTCTGATACACAAGCATTTGAGGTTATCTTTAAGGTTGAGGATATGAATGAACATGAAAAAAATCCTAATCGTATACTTTGGAATCCTTTTAGAGAAACTTTTACAAATGTTAAAGAATTAGAAAAAGACTCGGATATTATAGATTGGAATTGTGCAGTATGTAAAGTTGAAATAAAATCAAGAATGGATTCCAAAAAAATTGAAAACTTTGTTTGTAAAAAATGTTCAGAGGCTCATAACTCCCGGAATAAAAGGGTTGATCAAAGAATAATAGATTCATCTGTTAGATTTTTAAAACACTGTAAATCGTTATTGAAAGGTGAACAGAGGGAGTTTATGACTTATGTACGCCGATCATCTAAAGGATAATGATTCTTCAACTGTTATTTTTTTAAATGTATTTAATTTACTTTTAGGGCATGCATTAAATATTTGTATTCCTTTACCTTTAATATCTGCAGCTATTGCTTCAAATGCTGGCATAAATTGATTTTTATAAATATTCTCTCCAGTAGAATTTACAGGATATCCATTATGAAAATGACTATCTTTTCCATTATTGCCTAAATCATATCCTAATAATATAATTCTCTTAGCACCTAAATGAATTGCTAAATTTATAGCTGCACCTCCGCTGTTATTATTATGGGCCAACGAATCTGATGACCAATCTATCCCTATTTTTTTACCTCTCTTTAATGTAGTTATATTATTTTTACTATTAGGTCTTAGAGTATATTTTAAACCTTTAAATAAATCTATATCTTTTTTTAACCAAGTATATACTCTACCATCAGTCCAATATAGTACATCAGCATTAGGATAAAATTCTACTGCTTTATTAATTGCTATAGTCTTTTTCCCTTTAAGCTTATTCCACTCAAACCCTCTTAATGACGGCCCACCTCCTATAAGATATACAGTTTCACCTTTCCATATAGGATTCACTTTACCATAATTATGGTGTTTTGTATGTTCTATTGTTTTAGATGATTTGTTGATTTTTACTGGATTATTAACCCTTTTAACAGAAACTGTTTTGTGGGTTCTTCCTACCTTCTGTATTCTACTTTTAGTTGTTTCAGTTGGTACAGTTATTTTACTAATCTTTCTTATTACCCTACTTCTTCTCATCTATAGATTTTTTTTATTTATTTCGTTGAAACCATCTCCTATTTTTACATATAAAAATAAATCTAACTCAATATATGAAGAATATTCAAAATGTACTTCTAACTGAAAAGTACAGACCACAATCATTAAATGATTTAATAACACCTAAAAGAGTAGGTGAGAAATTAAATAAAGGAGTTTATCAACATTTGTTATTGCACGGTAGTCCAGGAACTGGAAAGACGTCAGCAGCAAAGGCATTGGTAAAACATTTTAAGCACCCTTATTTATACATTAATGCTTCAACTGATACTTCAGTTGATATTGTAAGAAATAGAATTACTGACTTTTGTGCTAATCGTTCAATAATGGATGAACCAGGAAAAATGAAAGTTATTATTCTTGATGAGATTGATGGTGTATCTGATCAATTCTTTAAAGCATTAAGAGCTACTATGGATCAGTTTGCTATAAACGCAAGATTTATTGCAACATGTAATTATATTAATAAAGTACCAGATCCAATTCAATCAAGATTTGAAATGATTGATTTTGATTTTTCCAAAGAAGAAGAAACCGAAATAATGAAAAGTTACATTATGAGGATTCTACAGATATGTAAAGAAGAAGGTATTGGTATTGATAAACACGCAGCAGTAGAATTAGTAAAAAGAAAATTTCCTGATTTAAGAAATATGTTAAATCAGTTACAAGGATTTAAATCCCAAGGTGTTGAAACTATAACAGTTGAAAACATTAAACAATTCAGTTCGGTTTATAAAGATATTTATGATCTTGTCATTGATGGAGAAGATCCTGTAAAGAATTATCAATATATGTTATCAAATTATGCAAATAGAACTGATGATGTTTTATCTTCACTAGGTGCAGAATTTATAGATTTTATAAAACAAGATAGGCAATCATATATCCAATTTATTCCACAAATAATTGTAACGGTTGCAAAATATCAATCACAAAGGCAACAGGTAATTGATCCTGCAGTATCAATGCTTGCTTGTATTTATGAACTGCAAACAATAGTCAACGGAGCATGAGCGAAGAATTCTTAAAAAAATTAATTAAGGCATTTCCTAATTACATGGAATTAGGTGCAGCAGTCCACGAATATAACAGACTTCTTAATGAAGGATGGGATGGAAAACAAATAGAAGAATATATCATAGAAAAAACTTTCAGAGTTCTTTAATCTTTGTTATATTTAATTTAAATAACACATAATATGAAGAAAACAGGCAGACATACATTCGTTATAGATGGCAACTATTTTCTGTTTAGAACCTTATATGTAATTCCTAGTAGATCTAAAAAGAAAGGCCTATTAGGTACAGAAGAAGATGTTCAGGCATTCGTTAAAAAATTGGCAACTGATTTTGCATATCAGATCCGATTATTTGAAGGCCTTATTGATAAGGTTGTTTGGACAGTAGATTCAAGATCATGGAGAAAAGACTTCTACCCAGAAGCCGATTATAAAGGTAATCGTAAACAAGACAGTAATATTAATTGGGATAATTTCTCAAAGGCTACATCTGATTTTATTTCTATCTTATCTAAGCAAGGTGTCATTATTTCAAAAATTGATGGTGCAGAAGGTGATGACCTTATGTATGCATGGAATACTGAATCTCTTGCCAATGACAAATCAGTAATTATGTTTACTGGTGATAGAGACTTAGTTCAATTAGTAGATAAGAGTAAAAATAATAGTACTCATACTATCTTATTTTCACCGGCTCATAAAAAATTATATACATACCAAGGTTTTTCTGAATGGATGGATTCTCAAACCGAAGAAGAATCATCTGATAATATATTTGATGTACTTAAAACATCCGTTTCTCCAGAGAATCAGGCTAAAAAATTACTTAAGGCATTAGTCGCAAAGAAAAAGGTTTCAATTATAGAAGTTGATCCTGAAGACTTCCGTTTCCGTAAAGTTCTTACTGGTGATGCTGGTGATAATGTGCCACCTGCATATTACTATACTTCCAAAAAGCGTAGGTACGGTATCAGCGAGAAAAAGGCAACTGCTATTATTGCAGAGTTCAAAGAAAAACATGGTCACTTATCTCATATGTATCTTTATAATGATGAATACATTACTGATTTGGCAAATATGACTGTAAGAGTTATGAATGCAAAACATATGAGCAGAGAACAGATTATTTCTAATCTTAAATCTAATGTTAATCTGATGGTTCTTGCTGCTGAATCTATACCAGAAGGTATCCTAGACGAAATGTTTAAATCTGTAGAATCTAAAATGAATCTTAAAGGTTTACAACTAAAAGAGATCTCTACTATGAAATCAATTTTAGAAGGAACTGAATATGCAAAAGAAACTGATAGTTCTTTTAAATCATCATTTTTTAAAGATGATGAATCTGATGATTCTAATGATATGTCATTTATTAAAGGCTCTAAAAAACAAGATAAGATTTTTTAAACAATCTATCCACTTCTTCATATAAATATAAAATAACTCAATGAAATTATTTGATTATATAAAAGTTCTTTTCGGTAAGGATGAACACTGGGATAAGGTTACTAATTATGATAAATCTAAAAATTCATTTATGACAAATAGATTTATGAGTATTAAATTTCCTATACAGGCAAATCTTTTTAATTCTCTTAAAATAGATCCTGTTGGCCAAGCAGAAGCATGGCGTTTAGTTTCATCTAAATTTAATAGAGTACCAGGTTTTATTTACACTAAAGTAAAAAAATCTGCAAAGCAAAAGGCTAAGGAGTGGAACCCAAACCCAAAGGCTTTAGAACTTTATATGAAATTTAATGAAATAGGAGAAAGAGAATATAAAGAAGCTCTAAAACATAACCCATCACTAGTTCAATCCTCGATAGATATACTAGAAAAACAAATGGGTAATGATGTTAATTGATAATGCTTTTGAATTAGGAATACCTAATCATATTTCTTTTACTTTATTTAAGTACGACTATTTTGATAGTATCATTATAAGTAGGGTAAAGAAGGAATGTAAAAATGTTTCTCAGATAGAAGGGGAATATGTAGTTAAAAAAGATTCTTTTATGAATGCTATTAAAACTAGTAAAAGAATCAGAAGTGAAATACAAAAAGCAGAATCTTTAGGCTATATGCCTAACCCTTCAGTTAAACCTAATTCTGTTTATTTTTTATGTTCTATTTTTAACAGATTACCTAATTTAGAATTTCTAAGTATAAAAGTAAATGATGATAAGAAATATAGTAGGCTTATAAAAAATGAATCCGGTTTACCTATTCTTAGTTTTCATTTTAATATTTTAGAAGGCATTTTTGATTTAACAAAATTATTAGAAAGAAAAGAATTAGATCTATTTAATAAAACTTTAATTGATTTTAATATTTTAGAAAATAAGTATTTAAACCGAAAGCCTTATTTTTATATGAAGGCTACCGCAATTTTAGATATTTTAGCATCAATGGAAATTGAAGGAAAATTAAATTCTTTTAAGATAGTAGATTACATTGATCCTAAATTAGAAGAAGACGATCCAATACTTATTGTAAAAACTGACTATACACCTTATTGATGGAATATATAAACAAATAATGTTTGTATATGAAAAAGATAATTAATTGGGTCACTGGTCTTTTAAGAGACGAAAAGGGTACACCTTCATCAAAAAGATTTATTGGAATAGTTGCAGGTCTTTCTTTATGCGCAGCTTTATTTATTAATCTTTATACCGAGCACCCAGTAGAATCATCTATAGTTAATGCAGTTGCTGCAATTTGTATTGGTGGTTTAGGATTGGCATCAGCTGATAAAATATGGGCAAAGAAAATTGGTGGAGAGAAGGATCAACAAATAAATTCATAATTAATGGCAGTTAACGGAAGAACAACCGATGCTAACGGGGATGCTATTTTAATAAGTCTACAATCACCTTATGAAAATGTGGTAGAAGTATTAGGATATACAGATGTTACTAAAGGTGAAAATACAGGTACCTATTATAATAAACAATTTAGATGGGGAACTGATGGTGTGACATATTCGGATTATATAGCACTTTCTAATGTGAATCTAGAAGCTTTATTATTAAACCCAAATAAACCATTTTGGGTTCAATATAGATATGAACAAGTAGGTGATGGTACACTAGAATTTGAATCCATCGCTTTAGAGTTAGTAACAGATGGTGGTGTTATATGTAGAGTACCGCAGGTTGAGTGTGGTTCTGAAGGTTGTGTAGGTACTCCTAACTTAGTTGTTGATTGCTGTGTTCAAGGGTGGAATCCATACGATTTATCTAGAGCATCATCGATGTATAATCAATTATCTGCTGTTACTTCTAACTTATTTGGTTTTTGTGTAGATTATTTTAAAACAAAAGCAGACCAAAGAAGCCGTGATGTTATACTTAAAGAATATTCTTTATTTGATGTTATAAAAGAAGCTGAAGTAAAAATACTTATTCCTGATAATGAGTTACCTACAAGGGAGATTCAATTTAATCCTATGATGATGGATTTTCCTGTTCAGTTTGAAGTTCATATTGTAAAATCTGCATTTGAAGCAGTATTTGGTTTAGGTGCAAAGCCTGAAATGAGAGACTATTTATATTTTAAAGATTATATGAATAGAATGTATGAAGTGGATGCAATTGCTGAAGCCGATGATTTTCTTTATGCAGGTTCTTATTGGAGAGTTAGTTTAGTACCTTATCAACAAAGAACCGCCGTTGGGTATGAAAATACAAACGAAGGTATAAAGGCTGAAACAGATACACAAGCTTTAATTTCTGATGTGGAAACTAAATTTAGAGTAGAAAGAGAAAATGAATATAGAGATGTCCGTAAAAATAATCAGTATAATACTATAGGAAGTTTATGTAATGATTATGTTAGAAGATCTTTAGATAAAAGATTAACAATTAAAGAAGAGAACGTTTATAATCAATGGACTATTATTTCTAAATATCATTATAAGTTAAGTTCAATTAAAAACGGCAATGAATCTATAAAATATCAATATGAAGGTGGATGGGATAAAGAAGATGATAGAGCATTCACATTTTGGATAAGACCACAGTATAATAATCCTATAGGAAAAAATGTACTTATTTTATCAATTGTTAATAAAGGAGGAAAGGTACAATTTAATACTGGAGCTTTACCTACATTTGGTAATGCAATATCAGTAGGTGATTGGATAACAATCAGAGGCACACAATCATATAATGGAATAGCAAAAGTTATTGAAGTCATAGGTGATTCTATTGTCATAGATGAAAATTACACAGATGATATTCTTACAACAGGTTCACCTAGTTTTAATAAAGAAGTGAGTAATAATTTTATGATATACGAAAATGACTTACTACCGCCAACACAATTTGTATCTTTTACATATACTCCTAATTGGTTTATTATGAAAATTAATGATACTTATTATAAATGGAAAATCACACAGTCATTCTTAAAAGATGAGTGGTATGCAATTGTAATTAATTTAAATTCTACTGCAAGGCAATTAGGTCTATTTGTTTATAATACCCCAGAAGTATCAGGTTCTGTCAACCCTGAATTAACATCTACATTGAATTTAATCTTTAATGAAACTAAATCCTATACGCCAATAAGTGTAGTAGATAATAATATGTGGAAGTTGTTAGGATGCCAAACTGATTTAACAAATATCCGTATTTGGAAAAAGCCTATAGAAGAAGAATTACAATCTCTCATACTTAGTCAATATGTAGTAAAGGATACTCATTTAACTCTATTGTTGGATAATGCATCTCCGCAGTTAATGTTACAGGATGTAACGGATGCCAGGTAACCTAGAATATATATTACAAATAACTTATTAATGGAAGATAACTCAAAGGAAAGATTTAGAGATAGTATTGGTGATTTACTTAGTGAATTACCTGATGAAGTTCCTGGTTTAGAAAATACCCCTGAATTACCAAAAGTAAGACAAGAAAGTACTCAAGCCGTTGCATTAACAAAAGCAAAAGGTAAAGCAAAAAAGGTAATGAGTAGTTTACTTAAATTTTATTTAAGTGAAGAAATTATTCTAGAACATGAATATATTCAGGCTAAAGCTCAATTAGATGAATATGCATTAGGAATGTTAATCCGACAAATGGAGAATAGTGAAATTGCTATTTCTACATTAATGGACACAATTAATGAAGGTGATGTTTCACCAAGAATGTTTGAAGTACTTAGTGATTTACAAAGAACTTTGTTGGATATTATTAAAAGCCAAACCATGTATATGGTAGCTATTGAAGAAAATGCTAAAAAGACTTCCAGGGATATAGATGTTTATCATGGAAGCTCTGAAGGTAGCAATAACAAAAAACAAAGTGGAGTTAAATCTAGAGGTACAAAAGATTTAATGAGAGCATTACAAGAAACTATTAACGAAGAAGATATACAAGATGTCGATAGCGATGAAAATGAAGAATAGTTATATTCTTACACAGGAGATTGAACAAACTGAGAGAAAAACTGAAAGCGGATTAATTATTCCTGTAGAAAAATATAACCGAGTTGCTTTAGTTATTGAAGCAGCCGATGGCCTTGAAGTAAAAAAAGGTGATAAAATAATAAAAACAATAGGCAAGGGTACTGAATATACATCAGACGGTAATAAGTTTGAAATTGTTCATATAAATCATATTCTTGCTGTTATTAAAGAAGATGCCACAGAAACCACAAGCGCCTAGTGCAGGATTTGAATTTAATGTTGGTAAAGCCAAGCAAGCATTTTCATGGTCAAGTGAAAGTGTAGAACAATTAATGTTTGCAATAGAAGAAGGTTATAAACCGGCATCTACTCCATTCTATGAAGGTAATCCTAATCTAAGAAAAGGTAACATTGTTTTTAATTATACCTCAAATGAAATAAAGGAAATTAAAAAATGTGCAAAGGATATTGTATACTTTGCTAATACTTATTGTACTGTAATGACTGATCATGGTTTACAGACAATTAATTTAAGACCTTATCAAGAAGAAATGTTAAGGCAATTTCAAGCAGAAAGATTTAATGTATGTTTAGCATCTAGGCAAGTAGGTAAAACTATATGCTCATCTATTTTTATTGCCTGGTATTCATTATTTAATTTTGATAAAAATTCTTTAATACTTTCAAATAAAGGTGCAACGACTAGGGAGATTATTGACAAAGGTAAAACTATATTAGAACATTTACCTTTCTTTTTAAAACCCGGTACACTTAAATGGGATGTATTTAATTCTAAGTTTGATAATGGATGTAGAATAATTGGCCAAACAACAACAAAGAAAGCAGCAATCGGTTTTACTATTCATTTATTATTCATGGATGAGTTTGCGCATATCCCTGCAAATTTTGTTGATACCTTTTATGAAAACGTGTATCCAACTGTATCCGCATCTACAAACTCTAAAGTTATCATAACAAGTACACCTAATGGCTTTAATAAATTTTATGACATATATACTGCTGCCGATAAAGGCTTAAGTGAATATACACCCTTTAGAGTTGACTGGTGGGATGTACCAGGAAGAGACGATGCTTGGATGAAGCAAGAAGTTGCTAACTTAGGTAGCGACGAAGCATTCAATAGACAATATGGAAATCAATTTATTGCAGGTTCATCATTATTATTAGGACCTGATAGTCTTAAGAAATTAAAAGGAAACGAAACAGAATTTGTTCATCGTGAAATGATTGCGTTTGAAGATGAGCAAGTAGAATACTCTGGTTTATTATGGGATCCTGAATTTAATTTAGATGACTGTGAAGAGGATGAAAATTACTGGTGTTTTTCAGTTGATATAGCTGAAGGTACAGGTGGTGACTATTCTATTATAAATATTTTCAAAATAGAACTTATGGATGAAGCTGATTGGAAAAAGGTAACTTCACCAGGTAGCTTTATTGATTTTTATAGAATCAGACAGGTTGGTAGATTTAGAAGTAACGAACATACTATTGAAGAATTTGCAAAATCTCTTTATATTTTAGCTTATGATGTTTTTTATTCAGAGAATGTAAAATTAATTATAGAATGGAATTTATTTGGTGGTGAACTAATCAAAAGACTGGAAACGGTATTTCCACAAAGAAATGATTTTGATGAAGAATCAGTTGTTAAATTTAAACACCGTATAGATGCAAGGACTAAACAATTTGGGCTAAAGGTGAAAAAAGATAATAAGCCTATATTTTGCCAAAACTTTAAAAAATACATAACACAGAATAAAATAATTATAAAGGATAAGCAAACTGTATATGAAGCAGCTACATTTGGTAAATTACCTAATGGAACATATGCCGGTCAATTAGGTCATGATGATTTAATAATGACATGTATAAATAGTTCTGAATTCTTCTTTACATTAGATTTTTCCGATTTTGCTGAAGAGATCCATGATGTTGCAGAACAGCACATCCAAGATAAAATTGATGCTATCTTAGAACAAGATGCAAAAGGTGGGCAACTGAACTTTGACATATACGACTTGGTATAAAAAGTTACAAGTTGTTGGATATATAAAAAAAGCAAATAAAAAAAATAATATAAGATGGCACTAGATCCGAAAATCGCTTCGATTAAAGCAGCAGGAACTTACAGATTTGAATTTGATAAATCTCAAGTAGTTAGTATCCCTGCTAATCAGACAAGGTTAATTGTCGGTTTCTCTAAAACAGGTCCTTTCAATACCCCGGTATTTGTACCTGACACCGCATTCTTTAAACAAGTATATGGTGATATTGACAGAAACTTAGAAAGAAAGGATTCATTTTTCCACAGAAGCTGTTTAGCAGCATTGGAAAGAGGACCAATTCTTGCACTTAACTTATTAAACTTAACGGCTGCCGATAAGGTAGACTATATTAAATTTGGCACAGCAGCAACTCCTGAAGTTCAGGATAACGAAGGTGCCTTAGGTGAATATGAAAAATTTTATAACAGAGATAAATTCTTTTATCCTGATTCAGATGCATTCCTAGATAACGTAGGAGCTAATAAATTAGATTTTAGTTCTACGACTACTAATGATATATTAGATATGGTAAATTTAGGACAAAATCCTTTATCGGTTATTGTAAGAAAGGCATCAGCTGCTAATTCAACAGGATTTAACGTAACAGTTGAAGAATGGTATGGAGCTGCTAATGTACCAGGTTTCTTAAACAAAGACAGTTTAGTATCTGACTTTTTAGTAGATATATTTGTAATTGATGGAAACTTCGGTGGTGAGTTTGGTACTGCCACTCCTTATGAAAGGTTTGCTGCAGATCCAATATTCCAAACTTATTTTGATAAGGTACAAGGATTAAAGAGAAGATTATTTGATTCTGATGACAGTGATACAAAAATTGCTGAATTCTTTAATGAATCAGAAGTTGATGTAATTGCAACTTACACTGCATCACTTATTCCTAACTTTACAGACTTACTAGGAAATAATCTTTTTGTAGAAAAAGTTGTAAATGCTGACACTGCATCTACTGGTTTATTTGTCGCTGTGAATGAAGATTTATTTGATGGTGATACTTTAATTGACGGTGTTGCTGGTGGTATTGATTTGATAGGACATAACCTTGAATATACACAAGCTACTGCAATCCAAGATGATGTTAGATTTTTATCATACAGTGGATCTATAGTATCCGATTTAAGTTATGCAGGTGCAGGTACTGCCGCAACCTCAGTAACACAAACCGCAGAATTAGTTAATGTAGTTGATTTAACTTCAGGTGATGTTCAGATACAAGTTCAAGGTAATACAGGAGAATCATTATTTGATGCATTTTCTACTTTCACTGCAAATAGTTCAACCGCAGTAGGTACTTATATCCTAACACAATCTGGAGCTTCCTTCGTTCCTGTAATATCATCACAAGTTGTTGGTAATACAGTAACAATAGTATTATCAGGTGAAGGTGGAATTACTTCTGCTGATTTTGAGGTATCAGGGTCTATTACTTATCAATATATTAATGAATCTGATTTTGGTTTTGTAACTGATCAGGTTCCTGTGAATGATACTGCAAGCTCAAATATTATAGGTGGTTACGGTTCGGCACTATATAGCCAATTTTCAAACGGTACTCTTACTGATGGCGATGAAGCTGTTTTTGTAGATTCATTTGGAACTCAGAAAACTTCATTCTTAGTGTTTAATGCTCTTAACTATCCGGCTATTCATACTGCTAACCCAACGGCACCTGGAACAATTATTCCTATATCGGATTCTAATTATTATTTACCATCCGTTGCAGTAACACCTTATGAAGAGGATGCATTTAATAATGTAACTCCACATAGCGAATTTAATTTAGGTGCAAATTCAATATTCTTAAATTCTGATGGTGTTGCATATGCTAATGGTATATTTGGAATTCAAACATTAAAAGGTGCAAATAATGTTTCTATAGATATTATTTCAAATTCATTAACTGAACCAACATTAAAACCTAACCAAGTATTAATTGTATCTGATAATCCTGATGCTGCTGATGTGGTTGTAGGAAATTACTTAGTACATTTTGAAGGTGATGCTAATACTCCACATTCAAGGTTAACAAGAATAAATGTTGTACAAGGTGGATTAACTAATGCCGAATTTAGTACCATTCCTGTAGGTAAGACTGCGTTGTTAGTAACTTGCCAAAGTGAAATTGCAACAACAACCGCTGCAGGTATTGTTAAAGTAGAATTATACTATCCTATTGATAAATGGGTTGATTACTTAAATGTATTTACATTAGATGGTTTTAAATTAACTTCTAATCATGTACCTAACGGAACTAATGATAGACAAGTTGAAATACTTAACGGTACTTTAAATGGAACTAATTTATTTAAGGCATTAACTGATAGAGATGTAATTAACTTTAGATATATTGTAGATACATTCGGAAACGGTATTGAAAGCGGATCTAAAGCGATCTATACAATATTGGCTTCTACTAGAAAGAATGCTTTTGCAATATTAAATGCTCCATCTGCTAAGGACTTTAAGGATAATCCGAATCCATCATTTAAAGATCTAACTGGAAGTTTATCATCTAGATTTATTTCTACTGGTGGTGATCTTGCATTAAATCCTACTATTAGATACTCATTACCTTCTCAAACACAAGGTGCGAGTTGGGGAGCATTCTATTATCCTTTCATTACTGTTAGGGATTTAGGTAGAAATATAAATGTTGTACCAGCTGCATATGTTTCAAATAACTTTATCGCAAAATATGAAAACGCTTTACCGTGGTCATTAGTTGCCGGAGTTCGTAGAGGTGTTGTAGGTGGAACAGGAGTTGTAGGATTGGAAATCAATCTTGGAAAAGAAGACAGAGAATACTTAGAACCATTTGGATTGAATCCAATTGTATTCCAAAGTGGAACTGGGCCAACAATCTTTGCAAATAAAACTGCACAGCAGACTACAAAATCTGCTTTAAGTTCCATTAACTGTAGAGAGGTTGTAATTTATATCCAAGATGGAATAGAAGCAATTCTGAAAAACTATCTGTTTGAATTCAATACAGCTCAAACTAGATTGGAAATTAAAACACTTGCTGATAACTTCTTAGCAACGGTTCAAAATGATGATGGTGTTTATGATTACAAAAATGTAATGGATGAAACTAATAACACACCAGAAGTTATTGATCAAAATGTTGGTATCTTAGATACATACATTGAACCAGTAAGAGGAATGGAAATTCTCGTACAGAGAACTACTATTTTGAAAACAGGAGCTATTAGTTCAGGAAACTTCCAATAAGAAGAAACTAAAAGAGAATATATAAAAAAAATAAAATAAACTATGCCACTACCACATTATACCCAATCAAGGGCCAGTAGCCAAAGGTACGAACCAGTTCAGCCTAACCTTTTTGAGGTGACAGTATTTTCACCACTAGGGGATGATACGGGTTTAATCTTAGAGCAAGTTAAAACTATTGGAGGTTTAAATAACTTAAACCCTTCTGTAGATGCAATCGGACAGAAATACAAATTTGCTGACCGTTCATTTGCAAGTATGCCAGGTCAAACATTTATGGATCTGACTGTTAACTTTAGTCTTAACCTAAATGAAGCTAACGAAAATTACATTTACAATACATTCCGTAATTGGTATAAATTAATCTATGATCCATTAACTGGTGAAATGGGATTAAAGAAAGACTATGTAGGAAGTATGATCATTGTACAATACAACAGAGCAGGTGATATTTTTAGAAAGATTACTTGTAAAGATGTATTCCCTACAGGTCAACCTGATTTTGTAGATGAATTAAGTTATGAAACTCCAGACGCAGTTGATTTAACAATGACTTATCGTTGTGATCACTGGGTTGAAGAAAACGTAGGAGCATAATAAACTCTTAATATTTTTTATAGAAAACTGGCTCTAGGGCCAGTTTTTTTATCTTCACTCTAATATATATTATAAATTATATAATCTAAAATATGACTATCTTTAAAGTAGAAAACACAGTAGATGGAAAAGTTTATGTAGGTTATTCAGTTAATGATAACCCTAATAATTTAGGAGCAGGAAAATATATTAAAAGAGCAGTTAAAGATTTTGGCACAAGATCTTTTGAAAAGATTACCTTAGAATCTTTTAATACTGATGAATCATTAAGCCATATAATGGAAAGGCTAGAATATTGGATTAAAAATTATAAAGCCGATAATCCTAAATATGGATATAACGAAAGCGTACAGGAATTAATTCCACAGAAAAAGAGACTTACAAAAAAATTACAAGTACTCTTAACACCAGAAGACGAAGATAATTTAAATACTATTATTATTCAAAAGTCAATGGAAAATAAAACGAAACCGTTGCCAGTATCCAGGTATGTAAGACAATTAATAGTTGAGCATATTGTAAAGGAAACAGCACCTGAAAAACAATTAATAAAAACTAAATAATTATGAGTAGTCACGAAGACAACGTTAAGAAAGAATTTGAGGCAGCTGAAGGTATAGTAGATACTGCAGCTGAAGTAAAAACAAATGATGAAGGTAAAATTACTGAATTAGGTAAAGTAGATACTACAAGAGGATCTGGTATAACTTCAGTAGATGATCCTGAAATACAAAGAATACAATCATTAACAGGATATGTTAAATTAGATTTAGCAAACTTTCCATCAGGTGGTCAATTTTATAGAGAAGATTTTGAAATTCATATTAGAGCCGCAAGAGTTGGTGAAATTAGAGAGTTCTCTACATTAGATGAAGAAAATATTTTAGATGTTGATGAAAAGCTAAACTCACTTCTAGTGAACTGTACAAAAATTATGTATGGTAACCAAAGGGGATCTTATAGAGACGTTTTAGAAGAGGATAGAATATATCTAATCCTATCTATCAGGGAATTGACATTTAAAGATGGTGAAAATAAACTGATGATGCCAGTTACAAAAAAGAAATGTAAAGCTGGAACATGTAAATCACAAGAGTCAATGGAGCTTAGAACAGGTAATCTTCAATTTAATGAACAAGATGAATTAATAGAAAAATACTATGATCATCAAAACAAATGTTTTACGGTTCCTACGAAAAGTCATGGCGAGCTTACTATTGCACCTCCTACTATAGGTGTTATGAGAGCCATTACCGATTGGATAAGAAAACGGGAAGAAGAAAATAAATCTTGGGATAAATCATCCTTACAGATATTACCTTATATACAAAGAGAATGGAGAGGATTTAATGATAAAGAAATCTTTTCGGCAATAACATCATTTCAAGGATGGGATGCTAGTAAATTTTCAATAGTCTACAGATTAGTTGAGAAAGCGAAAATTGGAGTCAAACCTCAGTTTGTATATCCATGTGAAAGTTGCGGTGAGGAGGTCGCCGTTCCGCTCACGTTTCCCGGCGGGATCAAAGCTCTCTTTATTATTCAAGATATCTCATCTGAACTTTTATAAAGTAAGAGTTCTTATGTTAGAAAAGTTGCATCTCCAGCCATCAGAGCTGGATTTGCTTCCTTACTATGAGTATGAGTATACATTAGAAATGTTTAATGAGATACTTAAAGAACGTAATGATGATGAGAAACAGAATACTCAATCCTATGCGGATAAATATAATACGGACAGCATGTCTAAATCTATGAACAAACAGATGAGTTCTTTCAAAACACCATCTATGCCTAAGATAAGCATGCCTAAGTTCTAAATAAATATACCGAATGGCTGCAGTAACTCTTAAAGATTTAATGGATCCTCTAACTAAAATAGAGAAATCCGCGGAACAGACTAATGCAAAATTAGATGCTCTTATTGAGATGCAAACTGCTGGATCTGGTGGAGGTGGTTTGGAGCAAGCGATAGTAGATCAATTATCAGCTCAAACTACTTTATTACAGCTTATTGAGAAAAACACCCAAGGTGGTACTGGCCTTTCAAGTTTATTTAGTAGATCTAAACCTGATAAGAAAGCTGCTGCCACTGCAGGTGAAACTTTAAACCTTTTAGGTGTTGGTGCTAAGTCTACAGCTACAGGAATGTTATTGTGGATGTTGGTACCTAAAAAGACCATCACTAAATTCACTATGTTTGTTCAAGACTCATTTGAGGCTTTAGCAAATTCGGATCCTAAAAAAGCTAAAGAAGGGATTGAAGTTTTAGATTTAATGGGCGGCGCTATTCTTAAATTTTCTAAAGCACTCGCACTATCTGCACTTTTACTTATTCCTGGTATGCTTGCTATGCCATTCCTATTAGCTTCAATTGTTGTAATGGGTGGAGCAATGGCTTTACTAGGAGCAATGAGTAAAAGAATTAATAAAGGATCCAAGGCTTTAGATAGAATGGGCGATGCCATAAAATCTTTCGGTATAGGGTTAGCATTATTTGCAGTTAGTACTATGTTTATCTTATTAGTTCCTCAGGTACTAATAGGAATGGTTGCTACTCTTTTATTAATTGGTGGTGCCGTTGCTTTAATTGGTGGTAAGAAAATGTCTAAAAGAATTAGAAAGGGATCTCTTGGTCTTCTTATTTTAGGGGTTGCATTAATACCTTTTGCATTAGGTGTATTAGCGTTATCTTTTGCTACGAAAGGGAATAGTATTGGTGATGTCCTTATCCAAGGTGCTACAATATTAGCAATTGGCGCTTCTGCTGCCTTAGTTGGTAAATTTGGATTAAAGAATATTTTAATGGGTGCTTTGGCTCTGGTGGCAAACGGATTAGGTATGATGGTATTTTCTATGGGATATAAAGATTTTGCTGAATCAACCAAAGGAATGACTCTTGGTGATGTTGGTGTTCAGGCATTGGTGCTCGTAGCAGTAGGTGGTATAATGGCATTAGCCGGAATAGCGGTTGCTGCCACTGCAGGTACTGCTCTATTAGGCCCTGCTTTATATGCAGCAGCCGGTTTAGCATTACAAGAATTGGCACCAGGTTTACTTGCAATGAAAAAGGTAGACTATTCTCAAAAAGATGCCGAAGACTTATCATTTACATTAGGTGCTGTTGCAGCTGCATTTTCAGGAGTTGATCCTGAGGCAGGTTTCTTATCCAATATTGGTAATGTATTTAGTAGAGTTGTACAGAGTGGTGCCGGTGTTGCCGCCGCTGCAATGTATGGTGCTGCTGGTTTAGCATTACAAGAATTATCAAAAGGTCTTACTAAATTTAAAGCTATAGACTTTACACAAGAAGATTCAGAAGATCTTGCTGTTGCATTAGGATCTGTTAGTGGAGCATTCGCACAAGCCGGTGGAGAACCTGCTAGCCCTGGTGGTTTATTTGGTGCAGTGTTTGGAAATACCTTTAGCCCTAATGCAACTGAAAGAGGTATTGATTCTGTAATGGATTCTGGTAAAGCACTTTCATCTGTAGTTGATGGTCTTGCTGCATTCTTGGATCTTAGAAAGAAATATAAATTAGATGCAAAAGCCTTTGAAGAGGACGGTTTTTTAAATGTAGCAATTACAGATACATTAGGTTTCTTAAGTAAAGCATTTGCCACAATTGGCGGAATGGAAGTTCAAGATGGATGGGGTCCATTTAGCTGGGATGAGAACTTAGTTGAGAAAGGTATTGATGCAGTTAGAGGATCAGGTAATGCGTTAACTGATATAACTACTGGATTAAAATCATTCCTAGATTTACAAATAGAATATGGATTAACTTCTGAATCATTTGCATCTGACGGTTATTTAGCTACAGCTGTAAAGGATACTTTAGGTTTTGTTAGTAAAGCATTTGCTACAATTGGTGGAATGGAAGTTCAAGATGGATGGGGTCCATTTAGTTGGGATGAGAATTTAGTAGAAAAAGGTGTGGATGCAGTTCAGGGTGCAGGTAAAGAATTAACAAATATTGCAACAGGGTTAAAAACATTCCAAGAGCTAGTGGAAAAAGACATTGACTTCAGTCCTGGTGGTAAACTTGGAAAGGCTGTAAGTAATTCACTATCTTTTGTATCAACCGCATTTAGTGCGATTGGAGGAATGGAAGAGACTGATGGGTGGTTTATATTTTCATGGGATGAAAACACTGTAGAGAAAGGAATTGACGCTGTAAAAGGAGCCGGTTCAGAACTTAGTAATATAGCAAACGGATTAAAGACATTTGCAGATATGTCTGCAACGGTCGACTTCAGTAAAAAAGGTAAACTTGCTACTGGAGTTAAAAATGCATTATCATTTGTAGGTAGCGCCTTTATGAAAATTGGAGGAATGGAAGAGACTGATGGTAATTGGCTTTTCTCATGGGATGAAAACTTAGTTCAAAAAGGTATTGAAAATGTAGATGGTGCTGGTGCTGCATTGACTGATATAGCTGCAGGTTTACAATCATTTGCAGATTTAGAAAACCCTGGAGCAATAGCACAAGGTATTGAATCTATATTTACTTCTATAGGTGATACTTTTGCTAAGTATTATAAAGACACTACGTTCCGAACTGACTTAGATCATATGCAAGGGTTTATAACAGAATTATCTACTTATGCAAAAGATGGTTCATTAGCAAAGGCTGCAACAGATATTCAATCAATCTCTAATGCTGTAAATTCTATTGATTCCATGAAAGCAGAATCTTTTGCAAATCTATTTAAAGGAGCAGGTGATTTATCAAGTAATAGAAGAGCATATGCACAATTAGCTGATGCAGTAGAAGAGATAAGAGATATTTTAGGTAGCCAAGGTTCTAGTATTGGTGATGCCGTTGGTGGAGCTATCAGTAATGCATTCGGTGGTGGCGGAGGAGATGATAAGAAGAAAGGTGGAGACGGTATGAATAAAACTCTTCAAAAAATGAACGCTACTATGGGTAGGCTGCAATCTACTATGGGTCAATTACCTGCATCTATTCAATCAATTAAAATCGTAGTAGAAGATTAATTTCTAAATTTCTTAAAACCTTTTTAAGTTTAAGCTATATAAAATTAACAGAGAGTTAACAGAAATAGTATAGTTTTTATGGAAAAGAATATTGTATGGTTTGACTTGGAAACCACAGGAGTAAATCCAAGTAATGATAGAATTATTGAAATTGCAATGATTAAAACTAATGCCGAAGGAGATGAAATAGATTCTTTTCAGTCTTTAGTAAATCCCGGCCCTGATGCAGTTATGAGACAGGAAGCTCAGGATAAACATGGTATTACACCAGAGCAATTAAAAGATGCACCTCAATTTGATTTAATAGCTAAAGAAGTTTTAGACTTTATTGGTGATAGTGATCTTGGTGGTTATAACGCACTTTACTTTGATGTACCAATGCTCGTAGAGGAATTTATGAGAAGTGGTATTGCATTCTCACATCGCCAAAGAGCTGTGGTAGATCCCTTTTTAATTTATTCAAAATATGAAAGACGAGATTTAAGTACTGCATATAAAAAATATACAGGAAAAGATTTAGAAGGAGCTCATAGAGCCGATGTTGATATTCGTGCAACAATGGAAATATTTCAAAAGCAAAAAGAACTTTATGATATGCCAACTACAGCAAAAGAAATTGATGATGTTGTAAATGAATCAAGAAAGGATCAAGTAGACCTTAGCGGTAAATATAAGTTTGCTGAAATAAACGGAAAGAGAGAAATTGTATTTAACTTCGGTAAAAATAAAGGTAAACCGTTTAAAGAAGTTTATGAAACAGATGCAAGATACATTCAATGGATTATTGATAAAGGTGAATTCTCAAAAGAAGTAAAAATCATATCTAGAAAACTCCTAGAGAAAATGAGAGCAGAAAACCCTGTTTTGTAAATTGTTAATAACTTTTAGAAAAAAGATCTCATTTTATTTTCAATTCCCAATTTTTTTTATTATATTTATAATATAATTAAATAACACGGAATATGTCTAAATATCAAGAACTACTACAAAATCCTCCAAGGCTAACAGTAAAGAAAGATGCAAGAGAGGTAATTATTAAAACGGTAAGTTGTATGTGTGATAACGTACATTACCTTAAGTTTAAGAAAAATTCAGAAGGTGATTTTAAAATGTCAGGTGGTGGATTTGCTTTATCTAACTGGCAAATGAAACATAAACCACATGATATTGAGTGGATCGCTGATGAAGGTAAGTGGAACCAAGTATTTAGAATGATTAATACCGGAACAGAAAAAATTGAATCTTTAAAAAGTAGATAATGGCAATAACAACAAAACCAATGCCTGGATCCGAAATGATCCACGTTGACTTAAGCGGCCCAGATGGTAATGCATTTTCATTAATTGGTCTGGCTCAAAAATTAGCAAAGCAACTTCACTATCAACCTGATGAAAGAGGAGAACTCACAGCAGAAATGATGGGTGGGGATTACGATAACCTGTTAGAAGTTTTCGATAAACACTTCGGAGAATTTGTAACATTACATAAATAATATGAAAGAACCGACACCATACCGTATGATAACGGAAGAAGAACACATTGAAGAAATTCTAACAGAAGCATCGGCCTATGGCTTAAGAGCTGAGGTAAAGCAGTATGCTGAAAAGCTTTTGGATGAATCCCCAGAGATGGATCCAATTGATGCCTATAATCATGGATTCCAAGAGTGGATTAAATAAATTATGGAAAAAGATAACGAAGGCAAAAAACTAAAAGAAGTTAAATTAACTTTACAAGAATGGAATGATGCTCTTCGTGTACCTACACCTGTAAGAAATAAGAAAAAATATAGGAGAAAGAAAAAACATAAAGGTAAAGATGATGAATAGTATATTAGAAAAAATAAGTTGGTGGACTCATAAATGGAATTATAGTTTTGATTTACTCCAGATAGACCTACACAATAACCATGAGTCTTGGGGTTTCAGATTTTTAAATTTTAAGGCTAATTTCTATGATCATTCTCTTTTGGCTTTTTATTTTAGATTACCTAATAAAACAACGGTTAAGAAATTTCACATAGATCATATAGATTTATTTTATTTAAATAGGCCTCTCTATAAAGTTTATGATAAACTAAACGATAGAGAATTATGGATGCCTAAATCTTTTTCAAAATTAGATAAAATTAAATTAGCAATCTTAGATAAAATATTTAATAGATGATAAAAAAAGAATGGCATTGGATGGACACTAAAGTTCCTCTATCTTTTATTAGAGATGAAATGAAATGGGTAGAGCAAGTTATAACTCATGAAGATAATAAAAATTTACATTACCCAGCACTTAAGCAGCTTATAAATAATTTTCATAATAAATGGGTAAGTAATAACAATACAGTAATTATGAATATTTACCGTGAGTATCTTAATTCAGTTTTGAGAAGTGAATTTGGTAGGTAATTAAACCTTTGAGAATTTATCAATATAAAAATAAATCTAAAGAATGGCAGTAAGCATTGAAAAGAAATATCAGAAACTTACAGATACAGAACATGTATTACTTAGACCAGGTATGTACATTGGTTCTGTTAAGCCACACACAGAAGAAGTTTATCTTTTAGATAGAAGAAGTTGGAAATTGGTACCTAAAGAAATTACCTATAACCCAGGATTCTTAAAACTCTTTGATGAGATTGTATCTAACTCAGTTGATGAACATAAAAGAAATCCTAAACTTAATCAAGTAAAAGTTAATATTGATATTAATACAAATAAAATATCAATTTGGGATAACGGTGGTATTCCTGTAGAAATTCATAAAAAGTATAATGAATGGGTGCCTGAAATGATTTTTAGTAATTTAAAGACAGGTAGTAATTTTGATGATACCGAGGAGAGAACTGTCGTAGGAACTAATGGTGTAGGTAGTACATTAACAAATATATTTAGTAAAGAATTTACAATTGATACTTGTGATAAGAAGAAAAGATTTACTCAAACCTTTTCAAATAATATGGCAAAGAAAACTAAACCTGCCATAAAACCACAAAAGAAAGGCTTTACTGAAATTTCATACATTGCCGATTTTAAAAGATTTGGTATGAGTAAGATTGATAAAGCTTCAATTCAAATGATTGAAAAAAGGCTTTATGATATTGCTGCATGTAATCCTAAATTAAAAATCTGGCTAAACGGAGATCCTATTACATTTAAATCCTTTAAGGAATATTCTGAATTGTATACCACACCAGTATTCTATGAACAATCAGAAAATTGGCAAATAGGTATAGGTCATTCTACATCAGGGTTTAAAGCTATCTCATTTGTAAATTCTGTTGAAACGAAAGATGGTGGTAAACATGTAGACAACATTACATGGCAGATTACCCAATTCCTTAGAGATAAGATTAAAAGAAAGCATAGAGTTGATGTAAAACCTTCCGAGTTAAAAAATCATCTATATCTTTTTATTAATTGTACAATCATTAATCCTGCATTCTCATCTCAAACTAAAGAGAAGCTTATTACTGAACCTAAAGACTTTGGTAGTATTCATGTACTTTCCGATAAGACATTAAGACAAGTTTTAAATTCAGAAATAATTCAATCAGTTTTAGATTGGATTAAACAAAAGAAAGCTGCTGAAGAAAGATCTAAGCTTAGGAAATTAAATAAAGGTTTAGATAAGAAAAAGGTTGTAAAACTAATTGATGCAAAAAAGAGAGGTGATCGAAGTAACTGTACTCTTGCAATCTTTGAAGGTGATTCTGCATCCTCTGCATTTAGGCAATATAGAAATCCTAATATGCAAGGTGCATTTCCACTTAGAGGTAAATTTGTAAATGTAAGAGAATCTATTCCTTCTAAGGTTGTACAAAATAAAGAAGTACAATCTCTTATGGCGGCATTAGGTTTAAAGATAGGTCATGAACCTAAAGATTTAAGATACGGTAAAATATTATTGTATACTGATGCCGATGTAGATGGTAATTCTATATCTGCTTTGCTAATTAATTTCTTAGGTAAATATTGGCCAGAGTTATTTGAACAGGGTAGGGTGCTAAAGGTAGAAACTCCTCTTATGGTTGCTAAGAAAGGTAAAGATACATTAAGTTTTTACTCCGATGAAGATTATAAAGAATGGGAATCTAAACAAAGATCATTATCATCTTGGAATATTGAATATAAGAAAGGTCTTGCTGCATTAGAGAATGAAGAGTACCAAGAAATAATAAGTAATCCTAGAACCTTTACATTGACTAAAGATAAGGATTTTGATAATACGTTAGATACATGGTTCTCTAAAGATTCAGAACCAAGAAAGAAAAAGATTTTAGGAGAGGATCTTATTTATAAAGTAAGTGATAAATCATTATTTTAAAATATGAGTAAAAGAACAGTAACAGATTTTTTTGATAAGGAATATCTTGAGTACGCAAAATATGTTGTAGAGAATAGAGCTATACCTAGTTGCATAGACGGATTAAAACCTACACAAAGAAAGGTAGTATACATTGCTAATAAAATATGGAAAAGTGGAAATGAAAAACCAATGAAACTTTTTCAACTTGCTGGTCGTGTAGCAGCTGAGGCATATTACCATCACGGTAATACTTCATTGGAATCTGCAATGGTTGGTATGGCACAAGGGTTTAAAAATTCATTACCTCTTTTAGATGGTATAGGTCAATTTGGATCGTTAAGATCTCCATCTGCTGGTGCACCTAGATATATCAGTGGAAAGTTACATCCTAACTTTAGACTTCTTTATAAAGATTTTGAATTATTAGAAAATAAAATTGAAGAAGGGGAAAAAATTGAACCTGAGTTTTTCTTACCTATCATACCTACAGTAATCTTAAACGGATCTTCCGGTATTGCAGTAGGTTTTGCTACAAATATTTTAAATAGAAATCCTAAAGATGTTGTTAATGCATGTATCTCTGTTCTTAAAGGTAAGAGAATGCCAGTATTAGCACCGTGGTTAAAGGAGTTTAGCGGCACTTTTACTAGAGATACGGTTAATCCTAAAACATGGAAGATAAGTGGGCTATATGAGGTGCTAAACACCACAACAGTTAAAGTAAATGAAATACCTCCAGGTTTTACTTATGAAAGATATGAAGAGCATCTAAATAACCTAACTGAAAAAAGAATCATTTCAGGTTATGAGGATAATTCATCAGGTAAAGTAGAATATGTACTTAGGTTTCAAAGAGCGGTGCTCAAAGATTACATTAGCAGAAATAAACTTGAAGCTTTATTAAAAATTAATACACAAGAAACTGAAAACCTTACAACGATTGATGAAAACGGTGAACTTAAGATTTTTAATAAAGTAGAAGAAATTGTTAAACATTTTGTAGAAGTCCGATTAACATGGTATGATAAAAGAAAGGCTTATCTTATTGCAAAGCTTGAGAGAGAATTACTTATCATTTCAAATAAGGCAAGATTTATAAAAGATATCATTGATGGAAAACTAACAGTAAACAATGCACCTAAGAAATCTATTATAATTTATTTAGAAGCAAATAAATTTGATAAGGTTGACGGTTCATATAATTACCTTTTAAATATGCCTATCTATTCTTTAACGAAAGAAAGGTTTGATGAGTTATTAAAACAAGAAGCTGATAAGAAAGCTGAAAAGAAAATCATAGAAGGTACTGATCCTAAAGATATGTACCTTTCTGATTTGGAAATATTAAAGAAGGCAATTAAGTAAACCTTTTAAGAAAAAGCAATATAAAAATAAACAATATTATGGCTAAATTTAAATTTGAGACTAAGAACGGTACTTATGTGTCAGGTTGCCAAACCGATACAGAAGAACTTGCGTGGAAATGGATTGCTCAAACTAAACAATTACCTATAAAACAGGCAAAGGAACTTTATAATATTACAAAAATAGATAAAAATGATGATTGAATCAAACTCAACAGTAGACTCTTCAATGATAAACAGAGTCATTTACAATTTTCCTAACAAGTCACTTAAGATTGAATTTAATTCAGGTGCTCTTTATGAATACAATAATGTAGAACCAGAAGTTTATGATAACTTATGTAAAGCTGAATCTCAAGGAAAATTCTTTAACGAACAAATTAAAAATAATTACGACCACACTCAACTTTTAATAAACTAAATTATGGCAACAAATACTAACGCACTTTATGAAGCCCTTAAGGCTCAGTTTGAAGCACAGAGACAAAAGGCAATTGCAACTCTTACTGTATATTTAACTAACCCAGTAGGAATTGGAGAGCATCCACAAATCATTGATGAAATGGTTGAACAGACAAAATCATTGGCTGAAGCCGAGGATTGTTTAGAAAGACTAAAAGATACCTTCGAAGTTAACGAAACTAAATCGGAAGGTATAAATGAATAAAGTTATTTTAGTAGGGAAGGCTGCTGCTGGAAAAGATCATATGAGAAAGATCCTTAGCGGTCGAGGTTTTCAGTATGGAATTTCTTATACTACTCGACCGCCTAGAGAAGGTGAAATAGACGGTAAAGATTATTTCTTTTTAACTGATGATATGTTTAAAAGAAAAATCAATCAAGGCTATTGGTATGAATGGATTGAATTCAATGGGTGGTATTATGGTACTAGTCAAAGACAATTTACTACAAGCTGCAATCTTTTTATTATGACACCTAAAGGTATAAGTCATATAGATCCAGTTGATAGAAAAGAATGCACTATCATATATCTTAATGTATCAGAAGAAATCAGAAGAAAAAGATTAGAGGATAGGGAAATGCCAGGTGATTCTATTGACCGTAGGATGGAAGCAGATAATCTTGATTTTGAAAACTTTACTGACTTCGATATAGAGATAAACAATTCTAACTTTTAACAATATAAAAATAAAATGAGTAAATTTATTATCATAGAGGGTACTGATAACACAGGTAAGGACACTCAACAAAATCTTATTATTGAAAAATTACATAACTTAGTTTTTCATAAACTTCATTATTCTTCATTACCTTTTAAAGATGATGTAGAAAAACATGTAAAATATTCTACACAAATGTATGATGATATGTTTAAAATGATGTTAAATAATAATGAGGATAATATTAATATGATTTTTAATAGATCTCATTTAGGTGAATCAGTTTATTCCCCACTTTATAGAGGTTACTCTGGTGATTACATATTTGATATTGAAAAGAAATATGCAGAGAAATTAAGATCTAAATTATATCTTATTACTTTAACTAATGATCCTCATACTATTTTAAAGAGAGATGACGGTAAATCATTTTATGGTAATGAGGAAGAAGTTAAAGCTGAAATAGACGGTTTTAATAGAGCTCATCGTTTAAGTAAGATTAAAAATAAACTTTTAATTAATATTGGTACAATGAGTGCTGAGGAAGTATCCCATATCATTATAGATTTTTTAATGCATAAAAATTCTGTTATGGGTGAAGCTGAACAATTAAACCTTTTTGAATAATGTGTAAAGCAGAGGATTTATTATACGAAGCACATGCAGAAGGTATAAGAGATGAGGTACTTACAGAAAGTAGAAAACTGTTAAACAAAGGCGGTAAATATACTTATATGGAATTTGCTGACCGATTAGAAATAGCATTAAAGAATATTAGAAATAAAAAGAAATGAGAGTATTTAAAGGAGAGACGTTTGCCGAGGCATATAATTATGCGCTAGGTAGTGCAATACACAACCCTAATTATGTATCTTCACCAAGAGGTATGAAGATATTTGAAATGACTGATGCAGCTATTGTTGTAGAAGATCCTACATTTTGTCTTTATGAAAATGATCGTAGGAGTAGTCAATTTAAATATATTGCAGCAGAGTTAGTCTGGTATTTCACAGGTCGTAATGATGCTGACTTTATTACACCGTATGCAAAATTCTGGGATCAAATTAAAAATAAAGACGGTTCAGTAAATTCTGCTTATGGCAATCTTATCTTTACTGAGCAATTAGAAGACGGTAGAAATCAATATCGCTGGGCGTTAGATTCTTTAATCCAAGATAAGGATTCAAGGCAGGCAATTTTACATTTTAATAAACCTTCACATCAATGGTATGGTAATAAAGATTTTGTATGCACCCTTAATGGTATATTCCAAATAAGAGATAATAGATTAAACTTTACTGTAGATATGAGATCTAATGATCTTATCTTAGGTACTCCTACTGATGTTGCATTCTTTTGTTTATTACAAATACAAATGTTAGAGCATCTCCGTAAATACTATCCTGAATTAGAATTAGGTACATACACTCACGTTGCACATTCATTACATTTATATGAAAGACACTTTGATCTTGTAGGTGAAATGTTAATGAAATCATTTAATCCTCAGTCATATCCAGAAATGAGAGAGTTTTTAATTGATCCAAATGGTAAAGCATTAGATGGTTTAAAACAATTAGAAGATGAAATGATCCAGAGTAATGATGTTGTATTTAAAGGTGATTCTAAATTTGAACCTCAACGTCATGATGATCTTTTACACCAATGGATATCTGATGCAATCTTTAGGAATATATAAACAAATTAAATTTTGTTTTGAAGTATCTAAAATTATTTGAACAATTCTTAAATGAGAAAAAGCCTAAAGGGGCTCCTGACTTTCATCACTCTGATGCACCTGATGCAAATGGAAGATTTAGAGATTTATCAATTAAAGATTTGGCGGCATGGTTAATTAAAACCAGAAAGAAGGATCTTAAAAAGATTAGCGGTTCTCTTACACAGCAAATTGTATTTAACCGTAATGATGATCCTAAGTATGCTGAAAAAATGGAGAAAACCAGAAAAGAAGTTTATAAGCAATTAGGTAGAGAAGATTTATTAAAAGAATCAGTTGATAATAAAGAGTATCTTAAGAAGGTTAATTTCATATTAGCAGGAGAAAAGTTAGAAGGTCTCACTGGCAAAAACAATAAAAGAATTTACTGTAAAATAAACGATGTATGTTTAGATGAACTATTTAATTCATTTTATGCAAAGGGTGATTATAAAAAAGAACTTGACGTTGATCCAAAATTACCTCTTATTTATTATGGCGGTAATTCAAAGGAAGGGTTAGATTTTTTAAAGAGATACAATATATCAGAGGATGTTATGTATAATTTACCAGAAGCAATGAAAGTCAGCGGTAATAAAAGTGATTTTTATAAAATGTTTGAGGATGCTGATTTTATTCCAAAGGCAGTTTATAAAAAGGAAGATGCAAAAGATTTAGAATTTCCTGTTATTGCAAAACCTGATGATGGTCATTCTGGTTTAGGTATTGAGATTTTTGATACTTATGAAGACTTAGAAAAAAGTAAAGGTAAATTTGAAAACTATTCTGAGGCAAAAGACTTAGATAGAGAATTTAGAGTTTTACTAATGAATGAAGATCCTGTATTAGTTCATGAGAGAGTATCATTAAATGAAAATGAAATTAAAGATAAAGAAGCCGATGAACAAACTGAATTTACTTATGTAGATCAAGATATGAGTAAATTAGATTTTATGGATAAAGTAAATGACATCTGTAAAAAAGTTAGAGAGAAATTAAAACTTGGGCTTTGGTCAATTGATTTAATGATTGATAAGAGTGGAGATTGTTGGGTTGCCGAAATTAACTCAGCATCTGGTATGGCAGCAGATAAAATGGCAAGAGTATATGTTAAAGTATATGAAGATTTTTACAAGGAAAAATTACCACAAGAATTTAAGACTTATCTAAATGAAGAATACATTAAGCCTATTTATAAAATTAATCTTAAAGAAAATGAGGATCAAATTAAAAGATCTAAATGTAGTGTTAACTATCAAGACGTTATAGATGGTAAAGAAAAGATACTTTAAAAGAAAAAAGTTCTTAATTAATTTTCAGTTCCCAATTATTTGTATTATATTTGTATTATAACAGTTAATCTGTAAATAAAAACATATGCTTAAAGATTTAGAAATTCCTAATGATTTTTTTATAACATCTGATACCTGGTTTGGTAGACCGCAGATTTTACAAATCGCAAATCGTTTACAATTTAAAGATATTGATGATATGAATTCTCAATTGATAAAAAATTGGAACAAAAAGGTAAAGAAGAATGATATAGTATTTCATTTAGGTAATTTTGCGTGGGATCCACAAACTGCTAGGCAAGTTCTAAAGAAACTCAACGGTCAAATCTATTTTATGATAGGTAGTGCTGATGAGGCTTTTTTAGATGTTCAACATGAATTTGATAATATTTCAATTTTAGAAGATCAAATTTTAGAATTACCACAATTTGATTCTGTGATTTGCCATTACCCATTAGAGGTATGGGATGGTAAAGATTCAGGTACTATTCATTTTCATGGTCATACTGTATTCTCTCATAAAACAGATTTATCTGCAATGAATAGAATTAATGTATGTACAGATTTTTGGGGTTATGCACCAATTAAATTTTCAACTATTAAAGATTTTATAAATGAGAAAAACTAAAAAGACCTATAAGGAATTAGCATTAGAGTTTAAAAAGACAAGATCCGAAAAAACTTACAATGAACTTTATCATAAAATGAGACCAGGATTATGGTCATATATTAATAACATTGTAAAGGATCCTATTATTGCTGATGATATTGCATCAACTACATTAACCACAGTATATCTTAAAATTGATCAATACAACGAGGATTACCAAATTACAACATGGGCATATCGCATTGCATATAATGAATGTATAGGTTGGATTAGATTTAGAAATAAGAAAATTAGTATGAATGTTTTCACTGATGCAGGTGTAGAGCCACCAATGGAATCTTCATTACCATCAATGAAAGATGGGTTACATTTACCTAAAACTGAAACTGACTGGGAAGATGAACAGAATGTATTAGATGAACAAGTAAGATTAACACATGAGGCAATTAATGCATTACCTCCTATGTATAAAAGATATATGGTAGAACGGTTTCTTAATCATAAATCTTATTCTGATATTTTAGAAATAATGTTAGAGTTTGAAAAAGGAATAAATCTACAAACAGTTAAGAATAGAATATTCAGAGGGAGGAAAATAGTTAAAAAACAGCTCGAAGGGATGAAACTATTTGCTGAAGTCTAAATAGATAATAAACAAACAAATTATGTACATAAGTAAACTTTATAAAGAACTCAATATTTGGCGAAAAATAAGAAAGATTGCTAAATCTGAGGAAGAAGCTTTAAATGAAAAAGGCTTTAGAGTAGATTGGATTGGTAGAATTTATACCGTCATTAATTTACCGGAGGAAGTAGCAACTGCTCCAATTTCACAAGAAGGTTATGTGTTAATGAAGCTAAGAGAACATGATCAATTTTTATTACAATTAGGTATTGCTGATTATGTATCACCAGAATTCAGTAAAATAGAAGGTACTGATTCTTTTCTCTTGGTCTTATCAGCAGATAGAGATTATTTTAAGCTTTGGCCATTTTTAGTATCTATGGCTAAAACTACAGGTCTAATTTTAATTTTAAGAATTGTTTATCTTATCTTTACCCATAACCAAGAAAAAATTACAGAGCTATGGAACAAACTGATGACCCTAATATTTTAAGAAAACAGGTTGAAGGAATTGAAAAGGAAGTAAAAAATCTTGAAAAAGAAAAGGAAGAAATACAAAATGATTGTAAACATAAAGGAGATACCTTTGTGCAATTTGACGAATCAAATTCTATGAAAAAATATTGCTCTATTTGTAAACGGGAATTAGGTTATCCTACACAAGAAGAGTCAGATAAATTTCTAGGTAAAAAATAATAACATGGCAACAGCCGAATCACTAGCAACTACCGAAACTATAAATGGTAAAAGATACTATAATATAGGTGAAGGTAAAAAATACCCATCGGTAACAACTATCCTTGGGGCAATGACAGATAAATCTGGAATTGATAAATGGAGAAAACGAGTAGGAGAAGAGGAGGCTGATAGAATTTCTAAGTTCTCTGCAAACCGAGGAACTGTGATGCATCAGTTCTGTGAATATTTTTTAGGTTCAAAAAAGGAAACTATTAGAGAAAAACTAATGGAGGCTCAAACATTAATAGGCCCTTTTGCTAAAGATAATAGTTTTACTGATGATGAGGTAAATGTAGGTAGAAAGCTTTTCTTTAATTTTTATAATAATGAATGTTTTGATAGGATAGCTAAAGTAGTATCCATAGAAGATACATTACATTCACCTCAGATGGGTGGTTATGCAGGTAGAGTTGATATTATTTATGAGAATGCTAAAGCTCATCTAATCGTCTTAGATTTTAAATCTTCAAAGAAACCTAAAAGAGAAGATTGGATTGAAAATTATAAAATGCAAATTGCTGCATATTCTCTGGCTTACTGGGAAATGAATGGCGTAAAACCTAAAGGTGGAGAAATATGGATAAGTAATGAAGCTGATGCGTTTCCGCAGGTTTTTGAAATGTCATTTGATGATATATCTTTTTATGGTAAGAAGTTCTTAAAGTTAGTAAAAGAATTTCATGAAAAGTATCCATTAACCGAGAATATATAAAAAAAGATTAGTATATCAATGGCAATAAAATCATTTAAAGATTTTGTAAACGAAGAATTAGATCATGTTAGACATAAAAAGGTTAAGCATGTAGAAGATCACGATCCAGAAGAAGGTAAGAATAAAGAAGCAGAAGAAAGGGCCGAAGAATATTTACAAGATGTTGAAGAAGAATGTCCTAGGTGTGGTGAACATGTAGAAGATTGTCAGTGTGAAGAAGATGATCCTTGGTCAACTCAAAATTATCATAGAGTACCAAAAGGAGAAGAAGAAAAAGCAAAACCAAAACAAGAATTTAAAAAATAAAACAATGAGTAAATTTAACAAATTTTTTGCAGATCATGGAATTAAGATAGTTTTAGTTTTAGTACTATTAAGTTATTTTAAATCATGTAGTATTGATTCAGAAGTAGAAAGAATCAAAAAAGAACAACGAATTTTAACTACAGAGATTGATACATTATCATCTCAAATAGTAAATGAGGAGGAAATGATCTTTTTGATCAAAACTGTTCCTGCTTGGAAAACTCTAAGAATTGAAGAAATTTCTGATAAAGAAAGAATCTCTATCAATGCATTAGAAGAAAAAGAAGACTAATGAGTGGCTGGTAGAGTACCCATAATCCCAGGAGTTCCAACTCCAAGCGATCCACAATGTGCATTAACGTATTGTGGTAGAATTATCGCACAAGTAGATTGTATTAAATACATAGTGCAAGGTACTTCTGCATGCATAGATATACAATTATTTAACGCAAACGATCAACCTTTAAATCTTGACACTATATGTGATATACATGTTCAATTAACAAATGAATTGGAATGTGTTATAGCAAACTTCTGGTATCCTAATGTTCCTTCAGGATCTAAAGGATATCTTATAGATATTTTACAATTTACTGATACTTCAGGAGTAATACATAACGAAGGATTAATAAGAATATGTTTACCTTCTACATGTACACATACGTCTCCAGGAAATATATCGGCAGAAATACTTTTAACTGAATGTGGAGGTAATACTGGAGATACGGGCGTAACAGGTGTTGGACCAACTGGTACATTACCAACAGGCTCGGCTGAGGTTTTCGGAATTCCATGTTTATGGGTTGCTACAATTGTAGAATCTAAAATTTCTAAGAACGGTGGAGATAGTGGATGTTATCCAGGTTATGTTCCTGGTGGCGGTGGATCTGGAGGTGGATCTGGTGGTGGATCAGGTACACAAGGTGCTACTGGAGCACAAGGTACACAAGGTCCTGCTGGATCTGGTAGTGGTGGTACGGGTACCCAAGGAGCACAAGGTGTTATAGGTACTCAAGGAGCACAAGGTTCTGATGGTATTGGAACAC